>Ga0154454_1001_pt1 | contig 9295 bp, 8 predicted proteins | sample RifGroC2_FD_105647 | JGI IMG/M metagenome (GOLD analysis project Ga0154454, IMG submission 105647) | Syntrophobacterales bacterium GWC2_56_13 | reverse complement strand
CTTTACACCGTTTGCCGGAGCTTCGCTCAATTGCTTATAATACGCTTTCCTCTGGTGCTTGATCATTTCCTTGATATCCATTTGGTCATCTCCAATCCGGAATCTTTCGTATTACCCAGGCGCTTTTGTCTGCTCGGCACCATCAAGACTGATGATCTCCTAAAAAATCTGCAATCTTTGATATTTGATTTGATAAGGTATTGCATTCGATGGATGGAAGTATAGGGGGGCCGTTTTTGCTTGTCAAGGGATAGTTTGGCATCGAAAAGCAGGGGCTGGCGATGCGGTTGGGAAAGGGAGGTGGAGCAGCGGCCGCCCTTTTGAGAAATCAGCTCACTCTTGGTGGATCCTTGTAGCCCATTCAATGCAAACAAAACCCGCATTACAAGGCTTTGGAAGTGTTCCTGTCGGGTCTGTTCAATGCGACTGTGATGTCATCTCTATCCCCTATTTTGACTCCTTAACCCCGGCGAATTTCTTGGCAAGCTTCATTTTGTATTCCATGTTTCCTCTGCGGTTGTACATCACCTTCTGAGCCTGAGGCGATCCAGCCCCATGCATCGACTCAGCTAAGGACGTCCCCCCTGTCATGTTTTCTATCAAGCGAAGAATCCTTATCCGGTTTTCGGCTGAAACTCCTTCGACCCCTGTCATGTATTTCTCAACGTACTTCCCAATTTCAGGGCTCCTTAGGTCGTCCTCGAAAGGCATGGTCGCAATGATCCCTCCTGCAATATCGTGAGCCAGTCTTGCCACTTCATAAACATTCTTTGTCACGTTGTATTTCGTTGCATTGGCCAGGAGTGTATCCGGCTCATAATTCCCAGCCTTCATTTTGTGCCCCATGGCTGAGCAGGCAACCGAACAGCAATAAATCGTCTCTGCCAGATGCATCATTTCAGCCAGTTTATCCTTGATATGGGAAGCCTTTCCGGTTCCCTGATACTCCGAAACGACTCCACACGCTCCGACCAGTATATCTGAAAGCCCTCCCTTGCACCCTCCATAGTTCTGCCTGTGCAACGCCGCAAAGCGCTCCACAAACATTTGCGCAAAGTCATATTCCCCACACATAAAAACGCGGTCCCATGGCACAAACACCTTATCAAAGATGATCAGCGCCTCTCCCCCTACCAGACCGAATTCAAGGTTACCAATGTCGATCCCTTTTTCGAATTTCCTCTCCTCATTGGTTTGCCGGCCAAAAATAAGCACCACCCCTGGAGCATTCAGAGGCGAAGCAAACGCCACAGCGTAATCTCGATCTTCCTCACCCAGCGCAACCGTAGGCATCACCACAATCTCGTGGGAATTGATAGCCCCGGTCTGGTGAACCTTTGCACCCGTGACGACAATCCCGTCCTTTCTCCTTTCAACCACGTGCAGAAATTGATCCGGATCGGACTGTTTGCTGGGACTCTTCGAACGATCGCCTTTGGTGTCCGTCATGCCGCCCACCACCATGATGTTACTCTTTTGAACATATTTTACGTATTCAATGAGCCGCTGATGATAATTCGTTCCATATTTCTCATCGATCTCAACGGTGGTGCTGTAAAGAGCATTCAAGGCATCAAATCCAACACAGCGTTGAAAACAACTTCCTGTTTCGTGAGAAATCAGCCGCATCATCTGGACCTTCTTAATGAGGTCCTCTCGATTTTGATGAATATGGGTGAATCGATTAATCCTTTCGCCTGTGAGATGGGATACGGCTGTCATCAAATCCTCATGTTCAGGCTGAAGCGCCAATTCGTAGGTTTTAGCTGCTGCATTGATATGAGGAATGAAGCCCAGATGGGTCGTCACATCCTCCACGCGCTTTCCCTTGTAATAGACAACATGTTTCTGCTCCCTTAAGCTTTTGACGTAATCCGCTTTTGTCTTGATCACCATGTGGATTCACCTCCAAAACAAATCATCTGCACACACAGACTCAATCAACCTTCCTGTATCTATCATATCGGGCTTCATCTCTTGTCTCCCCTTCTCTTATCGCCTTTGTTTGATATCTTTTTTGATAAGGTATTGCTTTCGATGGTTGGAAGTATAGGGGGGCCGTTTTTGCTTGTCAAGGGATAGTTTGCCAACATGTGACCAATATTTCATTGACATACAAGCGTGGCTTCCCTATACTTCCTTATACAGAAAGCAAGTTCTTATTAAAAAGGAGAACCTCAGGAAGGAAGTGGCCGGTTGCACCTGACGGCTTCAGGATTGGTCGAGTCGGGACCCATGTACACGCCCTTCTCCCATGAGCGCTTGAGCGGATCGCGCACGTGGAGCCGCATGCGCGAGGCCGTGGATGTCGAACTCCACGGCCTCGCCATCCTGCAGTGGGCCCAGGCCCTCGTGGTTCGTGCCGCAGGCGATGATGTCACCCGAGTTGAGTGTGATGGTCGTCGCGAACTCGATGAGCTCGGGGACCCGGTGCTCCATGTCGTCCGTGTTGTAGTTGTGCCGGAGCTGGCCATCCACCCAGAACTGCACGTGGACATCGTTGGGCTCCGGTATCTCGTCAGCGGTGGCGATGCAGGCCAGGATTTTCCCCGGCTGGGGAAGCGGGGCGCGCAGCCGGACATCGGAAAGTGGCACTGCGTCAGCGACGCTCACGACGCCCCGCTCGGTGAGTACGCCGGGCAGTATGTCGCGTGTTCCGGCCGGCTGAAATGAAACGAGCTTCACGCCGGCATCCTACCATCTCGCTCGACCCGTCGACAAGCACGGACGCCTCGGGGAGTGGTTGACTTTCGATGGGAACGGAGTTGAGTATCCATGCAGGCCCGAGCGGCTCTGAATGGTCGTTCCCGTTGATCACCTCAGCGAGGAGGCACTCGATGGACTTCCGCACGATCCTCTACGAAAAGCTTGGCGCGGTTCTCCGCATCACCACCAACCGGCCTCACGTCCTGAACGCCCAGAGCCGCGTGATGCTCCTCGAGCTCGATGAGGCCTTCCGCAGAGCGATGGACGACGGCGACGTCCGCGCCGTCATCGTGGCCGGCGCGGGCGAGCATTTCTCCGCCGGGCACGACATCGGCAGCCCGGAGGAACTCGAAGACCAGCAGGCGCACCCGATCGGCGCCGGCCTGCCCGAGAACCTCAAGCGGCTGTCCGAGCTCTACCTCGAGACGACACTCCGCTGGCGGGACCTGCCCAAGCCGACCATCGCCCAGGTTCAGGGCTACTGCATCATGGGTGGGCTGATGCTCGCGTCCTGCTGCGACTTGATCGTGGCCGCGGAGGACGCCGTCTTCGCCGACCGGTCGGTGCGGTGGGGCGGCGCGCACGTGCAGTACTTCAGCATGCCGTGGGACCTCGGGCCGCGCAAGGCCAAGGAGTTCCTCTTCACGGGGGACTACGTCGACGCTCAGGCGGCGCTCCGGCTCGGGCTGGTCAATCGCGTCGTCCCGCGCGCGGCGCTCGCACCGGAGACGCTCAAACTCGCCCAGCGGATCGCGCTGCAGGATCCCTTTGCCCTCAAGCTGGCCAAGGCGTCGGTGAACGAGACCCTGGATATTCAGGGCCAGCGCCGGGCCATCGAGGCGGCGTTCAAAAACTACATGCTCACCATCCCGCATCGCCAGCTGCTGGGCACCTACGGCGCGGAGGCCCGCGCCAAGAGCGTCAAGGAGCGCATACAGACGCGCGACCGAAAGTTCGGCGACGCCGCCGGCGAATAGCGTCGGGTTGAGGTCAGCCCAGGCACGCATGTCGCAAGCGGTCGTCCCAGACGAGCATGTCCGGCTGATCTTCGAAGACGATGCGCCCGAGTTTGACACGGCAGTACGGCTTCTGGCGGCCTTATATCGAGCAGGCGAAACACCGCTTCAGCACCCCGAAGATCCTGCGCAGGTATTTCCTTTACGAATGGATGGACGCGATGTGTTCACACATCTCGAACAGGGGCGAGCAGATGATGAGGTACTACGTCTACTACAGCAACGTCTCGCGGGGAAAACGGCAGAAGGAAGGCAGTGACGAGGCTATCCCCTGCATCCTCGAACCCCAGGGGGATGAAAAGATCTTCCAGCGGAACTGGGCGCGTCTTATTCAAAAGATCTACGAGTTAGATCCCTTGATCTGCCCGAAGAGTATAGGGTACTATGTGGATAATCAGCAGCATTGAAGACCCGTCGGTCATCCGGGACATCCTCAAGCATCTGGGAATCTGGCTGGTCCGGTCCAGGCCGCCGCCGAAAATACACGCCCCGCCGACATTACTTGAATCCGAATCCACTGATCATCCCCCTAAGCCACATCAAGACACATACTGCTACGCCGACCCCGACTATTCCTGGGATGCATACATCCAGTCATAACGCTTTAATAATTTGATGCGTGCAGGAGATGTCTGACGGAGGATCTTCGGGATGCTGAGAACGAAATGCCGGTGGGGAACCTTTTTGAGGACATCCATGCACAGCCACTCCCCGAATTCCACCACCCGCTTCTGATGGCAGGAGGGGCAGAAATGACGCCGCTTGCAGGAGAATGCCAGGAGGTATTCGTGGCCGCAGTCTTTGCATTTCACACGGGCAAACCCGGGCCTAAAGATTTTAATGGACCGGTCAGGGGCTCTGTGTTGACTTCAACACCGGATGATGTCAGGAAAATTCCCCTCTCACCCGCTGAATGTTCATCATGACCTTGTAGATCATTACAGGTTTCATCGCATAGGAATCCGTATTTAGATATGGGCATATCTCCCCCTTCATGCCAAAAGCCGTTTCCGGCCCAGGCATTGACAAGCATAATCCCCGCTCATTCGCCCTGACTCTCCCCATGCAGGATTCCATGAAAATTATCTATTTAAGAATTCGCTGTAGTGATATTATAGAATTGGGAATTGGGGGAAGCGGCGCGTACGCTCACCGCCTCCCCAGTTCAAATGGGTGTAAAAACATCTTAGCAGAGTCTACCCGCGGTGAATCCTTCCCACACGGCCTCTATTACTCTGCGAGGTTCAATGCTGTCGCCTGCATTCAAAACCTGAGGCACTACACCTTGCAGTTCCTCCACCAGTTGTTCATTCGGGGTGAATCCGAGGGCGAGAATGACTTTGCTGCCCTCCACCATATTTTGCTTTCCGTCTTTGTCCGTCACAATGAGCCCCTTGTCGGTGACTTCCTTGGACGTGGAAAAGGGAACGATCTTCAGCTTGTAGCTGGGTATCCTGGTCATGAAGAGGTCGAAACGATGGATGGGCTCCATGTCTGCCCCGGGCCCATCAGTGGGCAGGTACTGGTCAGTACGGCGGCTGACCAGAGTGACGTTCTTTTTCTGCTCGCCCAGCATGATAACGAGATCCATTCCCGCCAGACCGGCTCCAACGACAATGGGGCTGTTTCCCACATCCTTTACCTTGCCGCTGAGAACGTCAATTCCTTGCACCGCCTTTTCTTTCCCAGGAATGTCAGGCAGTATCGGAGTGGACCCTGCGGCCACTATAACCGTATCGGGTTTGAATTTCTTCACTTCAGCGGCGGTGGCCTCTTTGTTCAGTTCTATTTTGACCCCCGCCTTGTTCAGGCTCTTTTCACAGTCCTCCTTCGACCACAGGTACTTGCTCTTGGCCGGAGCCGCTGCCGCGAGATGCAGTGTTCCTCCAAGAACACCAGACTTCTCCCAAAGTGTCACATCATGCCCTCTTTTTTTGGCCGTCGTGGCAGCCCACATGCCGGCAGGCCCAGCGCCTATGACGAGTACTTTCTTGGCTTTGGGAGCGGGAGCGATTTCCACCAACTCTTTCCTCCTCCCAATGAAAGGATTGACGGTGCAGCGACCATGCAGATCCGCAAAGACATGGCCGCCGATGCAGCCAATATTGCAGCTGATGCAGCGGTTGATCTCGTCTTCACGCCCTTCAAAGGCCTTGGTAGGCCAGTCGGGGTCAGCCCACAATCCGCGGCTTATACCCACAAAATCGGCCCTGCCGTCAGCCACTATCTTGTCGGCGAAGGAAGGGGTGCGGATATTGCCCACGCAGATCACAGGGATGTTCACCGCACTCTTGATGGCTTCCGCCTGGTAGACCCTCCATCCTTCTGGAAGTCTCTGGACGTCCAACAGCATCTGCATGCTTTCATAGATCCCGCATGAGATGTCCAGGAAATCGATGCTTGCCTCCTCAAGGCCCTTGGCAATTTCCTTGGATTCATCCAGCGTGAGACCGCCCGGTACCATTTCCTCCACGCTGTAGCGCACGCAGAGCGGGAAATTCGGGCCCACTTTTTCGCGTGTGCGTTTGATGATTTTCAGAAGGAATCTCATCCGGTTTTCCAGCGAGCCGCCGTATTCGTCGGTCCTTTTGTTGGTGTAAGGAGAAAGAAACTGGCCAATGAGGTAGCCGTGAGCGCCATGGAATTCTGCGCCGTCATAGCCGGCCCTCTTGACCCGCAGCGCGGTCTGGGAATACCTCTCGATGAGGTCCTCGATTTCCTCCTTGGTGGCGGCCCGTGCCGGGGTCTGCATGACCATACAGGTGGTGTCAGAGGCCGAGATGGGCTCGTCGCCTTCAGTGAGCTCCATGGTGACCTGCCTACCGGCGTGATGGATTTGCTGGACTATTTTGCATCCATACATGTGGCAGGCGTCGGCCAGTTCCTTGTATCCGGCGATGTACTTGTCACCGTCCAGTCGGAGCTGCCTTACCACATTCTTGCCCTGGGGATACTTGACTTGGGTATTCTCCACGATGATCATGCCAGCCCCCCCCTGGCAATACTGGCGTAATGGTCCACCATGAGATTCGTCACTTCGCCGGTCGCCGAAGCGAAGTTTGTGGTGGTAGGGGGATGTACGATGCGGTTCTTCACCTTGAGCTTGCCCACCGTTATGGGCGAAAATAAGTTAGGGTACTTTCCTGCCGAGAAGCTGATTCAACATTAATGATCGATGATCACCTCTCTCTCTTCTAAATTTTCCCCATTGGGAACTTGAATAAAACCTCCCTTTGTTGGCATAATTCAAAAACTCAACAGCATATTTAAATGTAGCATATTTGATACAATCGTATAAAGTCCCCAAATGGCTAATTTTGAAAATTTGCAATCAACGAATTCAGGTACTTACAAACAGCAAAATGGCAAATTCTGACTTTTTACGAGGTCGTCAATGTTGGATTGTTTAAAAAGTCGATCAACACTATAATAATATGCCGTTGGCCTTTTGACAAGTACGTATAAGATTTAGATGATAATTTTGTTTTGTCAAGATGTATCTGGGTTGCATCGCTGCCGATACTGTCGGGCAAACTCAATACCTTTGAGGAAGTTTGAATATTTTCACGTGGTTTCTTATTGACATCCCTGAACCCTTATCCTAATATTGACCCCCAAGAGAAGGTGGTGTGTATTGTATGCAATTCCTTAAAGGAGGGAAGCACCTATGGTAACGAAAAAGTACCAAACATTGGAAGAAGACCGGCGTGGCGCAATATGCATCCTGTATCTCAACCGTCCTGAAAGGCTAAATGCCGTGTCCATTCAGCTTGTTACTGATTTAAACCATTTTTTAACCGAAATGCGTGATGATCATCAAATCCGCGTGATCATCCTTCGGGGAAACGGACGGGCCTTCTGTGCCGGATCGGACCTGACAGAACTCTCGAGTGAACCTCCTCCTGAGCAGGGCATGGGCCGGGTACAGTATACATATTATAGAATGCAACAGGCTGTGTCGGACATTATACTGAACATGCGCCGCTGCCCGCAGCCGATCATCGGCGCCATCCATGGGTTCGCCGTTGGCGCTGGTTTCAGTATGGCGCTGGCCTGCGATATCCGTATTGTCGGTGAGTCCGTTCGTATGAACGCCGGGTATGTCCGTGTCGGCCTTTCGGGAGTCGATATGGGAAGTTCCTATTTTCTTCCCCGGATAATCGGCTTTTCCCGTGCCGCAGAATATCTTTACACAGGCAGGTTCATCGATGCTGCTACAGCAGATCGATTTGGCATGGTATCCAAGGTCGTTCCCGATGACAAGCTGAACGATGCCGCCTTGGAGCTTGCAGAGGAGATCCTGCAAAATGCGCCCTTCGGCGTGCGCTTATCAAAGGAAGTGCTCAATATCAGCATAGATGCCCCAAGTCTTGACAGCGCAATCAAGATGGAAAACCGAACCCAAGTCCTATGTCTTTCGACGGAAGACGGTAAAGAAGGGATAAGGGCCATGATGGATAAACGGAAAGCGGAATACCACAACCTCTAATCACCAGCCTGCAACCTAGCGCGGTACATCATCCGGGCATCCTTCTCCCAGGAACGGATGCAGTATCTCGACAACGAAGGGACTGTCATCTATTCAGCGATGGGCAGCAAAGACCGGAAGATTTTCGACGCCCCGGAGTGGCTCGCGGCCATGTGCTCGCATGTCCCGAACCGGGGGGAACAGATGGTCCGATACTATGGTTGGTACAGCAATGTCTCGCGAGGAAAACGCCAGAAGGACGGTAGCGAAGAGGCCATTCCTTGCATCCCCGAACCGGAGGGGGACGCAAAGGTCTTTCGGCGAAACTGGGCCAGGTTGATACAGAAGATCTACGAAGTCGATCCCCTGGTCTGTCCGAAGTGCAAGGGCGCCATGCGGATCAGCAGCAGCATCGAAGACCCGTCGGTGATCCGGGCCATCCTCAATCACCTGGGCATCCGGCTCGTCAGGTCCAGGCCGCCGCCGAATACACAAAACAGGCAAGCAAGTTTCCCAATGCGACATGGACGATGTTTCTCAACTCCCCATCCATGACGATCTCCTCTATTGGGACTCTGAATATTCCTGGGACGAATATATTCAGGCGAAAGCTTTGAGAATTTGAAGAATCAGCGAAGCTAAATTGAGGCGTGAAGGATAGGTCTGCCTGAATGCCGCTAAAAATGGCCTTCGTGGCAGGTAAATCAACAAAAAGGTGAGCCGATTTATCAAAAAGACAGCCGACGCGATAAATCACTCGCACAATAATCGGCAACGCACCTCATATTTTGTGGTCAAAATCCTCGACGAAAATTTTCTCTCGACATCTCATCAAAGTTTCTATAGAATTATCGTACCTCCGGCTCTGCCGGAGGTACGAATTTGTGAACCGCTCAAAGCGGTTTGTTTATTGACCACCTGAAGGTGGTTCTTCTTCAAACATACTCGGTTGATCGAGGCGACGATCTTCTTTCTCCTGTCGCCTGATATATTCTCGGATGGTTTCTTCACCCGTTCCGACTGTGGACACGAAGTAACCACGAGCCCAAAAATTCTGGCCCGTAAAGTTCTTTTTCCGCCCCATGTACGTCCGGGCAATATGAAT
>Ga0154454_1059_pt1 | contig 9462 bp, 7 predicted proteins | sample RifGroC2_FD_105647 | JGI IMG/M metagenome (GOLD analysis project Ga0154454, IMG submission 105647) | Syntrophobacterales bacterium GWC2_56_13 | reverse complement strand
CGGTCGTCGGTTCGTCGAGGATGAGAAGCTCCGGCCGGTTCAGGAGGGCGCGGGCCATGACGAGCCGCCGGACCAGCCCCCCGGAGAGGTCGACGGCGCGGGAGTTTTCGCGGTGGTCGAGGGCCATGAAGCGCATCAGCTCCCGGGCGCGCCCGGCGGCCTCGCTCGCGGGGATGTTGAAGTAGCGGGCGAAGACCACGAGATTCTGGAGGACGGAGAGGTCCGGATCGAGGTTGTTCTCCTGTTGGCAGACGCCGATCCGCGCCTTGACGGCGCGGGCATTCCAGGCGATATCGAGGCCGAAGACCTTGAGCGTCCCCGCCGTGAGCGGGGAGAAGCCGTAAACCATCCGGATTGTGGAGGTCTTTCCCGCCCCGTTGGGGCCCAGGATCCCGAAGCACTCCCCGGCTTTGACCGCAAAGGAGACATCATCGACGGCAACGATCTCCCCGAAGGCCTTGCGGAGATGCTCCGCTTCAATGACCGCGTTCACGGGGTTTGCTCCGCTGCCGGTTTCCCCTTTGTCCGGATGATCTCCGCCAGCGGCCGGCAACCGACGGGGTTCGAAAGTGCCTCCTCGTAGGCGGCCCGCGGGTCGGGGAGGATCGGGATCTCCTTCATCGTCAGGGTGTCGCAATGCGGTGGGACGCGTATCATCAGGATCTCCGGCCCGTATTCGACGGCGATCTCTTTCCAGTCTGCGGTATCGATCTCCTGGGCTGAATTTCGGATCTCGGGGTGCATGGCATACTCCTGTGTCCGGGATGAGACGCCCCGAATCTACCCGGAAGGGGATGCCCTGTCAAGACCGAAGTGCCGCCAGACCGAAGTGCCGTCGGGGAAAGCCCTTCCGCGAATGGCCGTTGCAATTTTACGGCCGTTGCGTTATGAAAAATGGGGACAGATCTTTTTCCCGCTTCGGAAAATAGATCTGTCCCCATTTTTCAAACTTATCACGAGGCGGCTATGAAAGTCAGGTTTATGGGTGCGGCAAGGACGGTCACCGGCTCCTGTTACATCCTGGAGGCGGGCGGCCATCGGTTCGCGATCGACTGCGGCATGCATCAGGGGAACGCGGAGATCGACAAACGCAACTGGGATGTCGAGATCTACGATCCCCACGGGATCGAATTCATCCTGATGACGCACGCCCACATGGACCATTCCGGGCTCCTCCCCCGTCTCGTCCAGAAGGGGTTCCACGGCAAGGTCTACATGACCGAGCCGACAGAGGATCTCCTCAGGGTCATGCTTCTGGACAGCGCCCACATCCAGGAGACGGAGGCGCAGTGGAAGAGCCGCAAGAGGCTCCGCTACGGGGAGGCGGATATCACCCCCCTCTACACACAGAAGGATGCGATGGCCGCCTTTCCCCTCTTTGCGACAGTGACCTACGGGGCGCCCTTTTCGCCGTTTCCGGGCCTGCGGGTCACCTTCCGGGACGCGGGCCACATCCTCGGTGCGGCGATGCTGGAGCTGACCGTCGCGGAAGACGGCAAGACAAGCCGCATCGTCTTTTCCGGAGACCTCGGCCGTCCGGCGCAGCTCCTCATGAAGGACCCCGCCCGGATCGCCGAGGCCGATTTCCTCTTCATGGAATCGACCTACGGGAACCGGAACCACAGGAACGAAAAGGACAGCCTCGACGAACTGGCCGAGGCGGTGGCCTACAGTTACGCCAAAGGCGAAAAGGTGATCATTCCGGCCTTCGCCGTGGAGCGTACCCAGGAGATGATCTATTCTCTCCACCTGCTTGCGAAAGACGGCCGCCTGCCCGCGGACATGCCTGTCTTTTTGGACAGCCCGCTCGCCATCCAGGCGACGGAGATCTTCCGGAAGAACCAGGATGCTTTCGACAGGGAGACGAAGCGCCTTTTCGCGAACGGCGAGGATCCCCTGACGTTCCCCCAGCTCCGCTATACCCCCTCGACGCAGGAGTCGATGGAGATTAACAGCGTCAAAGGGCCCGCGGTCGTCATCTCGGCGAGCGGCATGGCCAATGCCGGCCGGATCAAGCACCACCTGCGCCACAACCTCTGGCGCGAGGGGGCGAGCGTCGTCTTCGTCGGCTTCCAGGCCCAGGGGACGACGGGCCGGAAGATCGTGGACGGCGCACAGAAGGTCCGGATCTTCAGCGAGGAGGTTGCCGTCAGGGCGAAGGTCTTCACGATCAACGGCCTCTCCGCCCATGCGGGACAGAGCCAGCTTCTGGATTGGCTTGCCCATTTCCGGACGGAGAGGTTGCAGGTCTTTCTGATCCACGGCGAATACGGCGCCCAGCAGGAGCTCGCCCGGCTGATCGAGAGCCGCTTCAGCCTTCCGGTCTCCATTCCGGACTACCTCGAAGAGATCACCCTGGAGGCCGGCCGCGAGCTTGAGCGCGTGGAATATCCCGAGAAGGCCGCACCGCGGATCGACTGGGAGTTTCTCATTGCCGACATGGAGACACGATTCGCCCAGCTCCGTGAGCGACGGGGACAGGTGGAGGCGAAGACCTGGGTGGAGCAGACCGAGCTCAGGGACCGCATGCTCGAGGTGAGCCGGAGCCTGGCGGGGATCATTTCGGAGATCTGAAAATGGGAAAATGGGGACAGATCTATTTTCCCAATTTTCCCAGGGAAAATAGATCTGTCCCCATTTTACTCTATTGCATCCGGTAGCTGAAGGTCGCGGTGATGTGGAGACGCGACAGCTTGAATGAGGCGGGAAGGGGGTCGTAGGGCGCTGCGGCCCGGACGACGGCTAGGGCCCCCTCGTCCAGAACGGGGCTGCCGGAGGTGGACGTGACGTAGTATCCCGCCAGCGCGCCGCTGGCGTTGATCGTGAAGCGGATCACGGCGTTTCCCTCCGTCTTGAGGGAGAGGGCCTCCGGCGGGTAGCTCCAGATCTGCTCGATCTTCTGACGGATCTCGATGAGATATGAGTCGTAAGGTCCGTTCCGGCTGCCGAGCGAGGCCGAATCCTCGCGGAAACCGGCGGCCATCGACACCGGAGGGGGCGGCGCATCTTCGCGGCGGTGGGGTTCCCGCTGCGTCTCTTTTTCCTGGGGCGCTTTCAGCTCGACGGTCATCACCTTCTCCGCCCGCGAACCCCCCGTCATGTCGATGCGGGTCGTCAGGGCAAGGACCAGCGCATGGCCCGCCAGCGACGCCAACACAAAGGGGATGAGGAATTTCTTCGCCGTCATGGGATGTAAAATACCCTCCGTCTTTCCGACGGATGATGGCGGAATTCACGGAAAAAGTCAAAGGCGAATCGTAATGTCAGGCACAGGGCTTAGCCGGGGCGTGAAAAATAGGGGGTTGTCCGCCCTTTTCCCCCGCTTCTTGTCGATTGTCGCCGGGCTTTGAAAAATGCATGAGAAAAATGGGAGTGAGAAACAGATGGAAATCGATGAGAGATGGATGGAGCTGGCGCTGGAGGAGGCCGCCCTGGCCCGGGAGGCGGGGGAGGTGCCGGTCGGGGCGGTGATCGTCCGGGGGGAGGAACTCCTCGCGCGGGCTCTCAACAGACCGATCTCCCTGCACGACCCATCGGCCCATGCGGAGATCCTCGCCATCCGACAGGCGGCGGCCGCCGCAGGTAATTACCGCCTTGCGGGAACGACGCTCTACGTGACCCTCGAACCCTGCATCATGTGCGCGGGGGCGATCATCCACGCCCGGATCGAACGGCTGGTCTTCGGGGCCGCCGATCCTAAGAACGGCGCCGCGGTCAGTCTCTATCGCCTATTCGAAGACCGGCGGTTCAACCACGCCGTCGCGATCACGGGAGGGGTCCTCCGGGAGGCCTGCGCTGAAATTTTGAGTGGATTTTTCCGCGAAAAGAGGCTAACATCATCGCCGTGAGACAACAAACCGGAGAGATACCGAAGTGGTCGTAACGGGATCGACTCGAAATCGATTTGGGGGCCAAAAGCCCTCACGGGGGTTCGAATCCCCCTCTCTCCGCCATGCATTTCCTTATTTCTACCCGGCCAGGAAGAGGCTGACCCGCACGAGGTCGTCGGATGCGCGCCGGCGGGTCATGCCTAACTTCTCGCAGAGGGCGGTCATCCTGCCGTTCGTCGGCTCCAGAAATCCGTAGAATTCCTTGAGGCCCCGCTCCGCGGCGATCCCGATGAGGACATCCAGGAGCTTGGAGGCCAGACCCCGTCCCTGGAAGTCATCGTGAACGATGATGGCAAATTCCCCTCCGGAGCTGCCGTTGGCGTCGATGGTGAGGCTTCCGATGCCGACGATGCGTTTTTTCTGATCCGTCCGCGTCTCGGCCACGATGGCCATCTCCCGATCGTAGTCGATGTGGCAGGACCGTACGTGCATGGCATGGCTGATGTGCTTGAGGTTCTGGTAGAACCGGGAGCGGAAGGTCGCCTCGGAGACGGTCGTGAGCATCTCGTGTTCCAGGGGCTCATCCTCGGGACGGATGGGGCGGAGGATGACCTCGGTTCCGTCGGTCAGGCGCCATGGCGTCACGTACCGTGTCGGATAGGGGGTGATGACCAGGTGGGGATAGGCCGCGGCCTTTTCGGCGAAAACATCCTGATCCAGGAGGATCCGGGCGTCCAGGGCGATGGCCTTTCCCTGGCAGACGGCGAGGGGATTGATGTCCATCTCCCGGATCTCGGGGAAATCGATGATCATCCTGGAGAAGCCCACCAGGATCTTTTCCAGCTGGCGGAGATCGGCGGGAGGTTTCCCCCGGAAGCCCTGGAGCATGCGGTAGACGTCAGTCTCCTCCATGAGCCGCCGGGCCAGGGTCTGGTTCAGGGGCGGCAGTCCGACGGAGAAGTCCCGGAACAGCTCCACGCTGATTCCTCCACTGCCGAAGAGGATGACGGCGCCGAAGTGGCGGTCCTTCTTCGCCCCTAAGATGAGCTCGTAATCGATGTGCTCGACCATCTTCTGGACTGTCACGCCCCGTACCGTCGCCTGCGGGGCGAACTGGCGGACCCCATCGAGGATGCGCTGGTAGGCGGTCTTCAGCGCCTCTTCGCAGTCGATCGCCGTGATGACGCCTCCCACGTCCTGGCGGTTGATGATGTCGGGGGAGGCCACCTTGAGGACCACGGGGTACCCCATCTCCCGGGCAATGGCCAGGGCGTCCTCCATGGTGATTGCCATCCGGGAAGGGATGACGGGGATGCCGTAGTTGCGGAGGAATTTCCGGGAGTCCTCCTCCGTCAGGATTAAACAGGCCTCCCGGTTGGCGCGCCGGATGAGGGCCTTGAGATGGTTTTTCGGCGGCGCCTCGTCCAGGGGAAGTTCCGCCGGGGTCTCGTGGAGGAGCAGGAGGTTCCGCTCGTATTGGGTCATATAAATGTAGGTGCGGACGGCGGCTTCCGCCGTTTCATAGGAGGGGATGCCCTTCTCCACCATCAGCTCGCGCCCTTGCTGCACCTCCCGTCCCCCCATCCAGGCCGTCAACAGGGGTTTGTCCGTCTTTGCCGCCGTCGCGATAAGGGCCGCCGCCAGCTCCAGGGGGGGGGCGAAATCCTGGGGGGTGTAGATGGCCAGGAGCCCGTCCACCCCGGGGTCCTTCAGGCAGATCTCCGCGGCCTCCGCATACCGGCGGGTATCGGCGTTGCGGAGAAGATGGACGGGGTTTCCCGGGGTCCAGTAAGGGGGGAGGAGGGCGTCCAGATCCCGGATGGTCTGTTCGGACAGGTCCGCCAGCTTGCCGCCGGAGCGCAGCAACTGCTTGTTGGCGATGATCCCGATGCCGCTGGCGTTTGTTATAATGGCCAGGCGCGGTCCACGGGGGCGGTTGCGGGCGCACAGGACTCCGGCGACGTTGAAGAGGTCCTGGGCCTCGCGGACCCGGACGACGCCCAGGCGGCGGAAGAGAGCATCGTAGACCCTTTCCGGGCCGGCCATCGCGCCCGAGTGGGTCTTTCCGGCGCAATCGCCATCCTCCAGGGCCGGGGGCTTAAGAATAATAACGGGTTTGCTGCGGGCGAAGCAGCGGACGGCGCTGACGAAGCGCTTCACATTACCGACGACCTCTTCCATGTAGAGGATGATGCTCTTGGTGTGTGGATCCTCGAAGAGAAAATCGATGACATCCCCGAAATCCACATCGATGGCGGAACCCAGGGAAACGACCATGCTGAAGCCGATGTGGGAGCTCATACCCCAGTCGATCAGGGTCCTTCCGAAGCTTCCCACGTCGGAGATGAAGGCGATGTTTCCCGCTTCCGGGTTCTCCCGGAGGAAGGTGGCGTTGAGGTTCACAGTGGGCCGCATGATCCCCAGGCAGTTGGGGCCGATGATCCTCATGCGGTAGGATTTGTTGATCCGGAGGATCTCCTCCTCCAGGCGCCTTCCCGCTTCGCCCGTTTCCCGGAAACCGGCGGAAATGATGATGAGCCCCTCCACACCGGCGCGGCCGCAGGCATCGACGATTCCCGGGACGGTGGCGGCGGGGGTCGCGACGATGGCCAGATCGACCGGTCCGGGCACGGCGCCGATATCGGACCAGCAGGGGTTTCCCAGGACCGTTTCCTGGTTGGGATTGACGGGATAGACCGTCCTGTCGCCCGAAGTCAGAGCGTTTTCCAGGACGGCCCGTCCGAACGTCCCTTCCTTCTCCGTGGCGCCGATTACAGCGATCGTAGCCGGATTGAAGAGCTTATGCAGATCACCCATGCCATCCCCCTCCTTCGAATGATTGAGCGCAGCATAGGAAAATTTTGCGATGGTGATCATTTTAACGGCAGGGCCGCGGGAATGCAATCTTTTTTCGGGATCGTTTTTTTGTTTTCCGCCTGCGCGGGAACGGCGTTGTTGACATATTTTGTTGCAGAAGTAATAATAAATTGCGAAGATAAAAAATATCGGGAGGGCCGTTATGGGGCTATACGCCGACAGGGCAGGGCGAATCGACAGCGAGAATGCATTCAAGATGGGACCCTACATCCGTTCCCTCGAGGAACAGGGACGGGAGGTGATCAAGTGCAATTTAGGCGAGCCCGATTTCCCGGTTCCCGCTTTCATCAAGGAGGAGATCAAACGCCAGATCGACCTCGATAATACCCATTACTGCGACCCCCAGGGGATCCCTTCCCTCCGGGCGGCCATCGCGAGGCAGCTTGCCGAGACGCGGGGGGTGCGGGCGGAGGCGGAGCGCATCGTGGTCTTTCCGGGGGCCAAACCCCCCATCGGCCTTTGCCAGCAGACCTACTGCGGGCCGGGGGATGAGGTGGTCTATCCCAGTCCCGGTTTCCCCATCTATGAGTCCTTCATCCCCTATGTGGGCGCTACGCCGGCGCCCGTCCATCTGAAAGAAGAGAACGAATTTTCCCTCTCCGGCGAAGAACTGGCGCCCGTCCTGTCGGAAAGAACCAAGCTGCTCTTCCTCAACTTTCCCTCCAACCCGACGGGGGGCGTCGCCTCCCCGGAGCAGCTTCAGGAGCTCGCCGATGTGATCCGCGCCCGGTGCCGCGACGATGTCCGCATCTTTTCCGACGAGGTCTACGAGCATATCCTTTTCGACTCTCACCGTCACCACAGCATCATCTCCTGTCCGAGCATGGAAAGGAACACGATCCTGGTGAGCGGCGCCTCCAAGAGCTTCGCCTGGACGGGCGGCCGGATCGGCTGGGCGCTATTTCCCACGCGGGAGGAGGCGGAGGTGTTCAAGAACCTCAACATCAACTACTTCTCCTGCACCGCCGCCTATAACCAGGAGGGGGTGCGCCTGGGTTTGGAATCTCCTGAAGGTCCGGCGGCGATTAAAAAGATGGTGGACACCTTCCGGATGCGGCGCGACCTGGTCGTGGAGGGTCTCAATGCCATCCCGGGAATCGGCTGCCTGAAACCGAAGGGGACTTTCTACGTCTTCCCCAGCGTGGAGAGGGCCTGCCGGAACCTGGGCATCATGGACGCCTTCGCAAACCTTCCGGAGGAGATCCGGCAGAAAACCAGCCCTTCGACGCTGTTCCAGATGTTTCTCCTCTTTGTCCATGGAGTGGCGACGCTGGACCGGAAATCCTTCGGCCGGCTCGGCGCAGAACCTTACCACTATCTGCGGCTCTCGATCGCCACCGGCACGGAGGAGCTCAAGAAGGGGCTCGCCCGCATCGCGGCCGCCGCCGGGGATCGGGAGGGATTCCGGCGCTTCTTTGATAAAGGAGAACACCTCTGTTGATCCCCCCCTCACCGATACCCCCGTGTGGGGGACCATCCAGGGGCACATGGGCATCATCTCCCCCCAGACCCACCTCTTTGCCGATTCCAATTTCGGCGGGAGATTTTCCCGTAGCCCAGAAGCGGACCGGCTTCGACGCCATCCTTATTGGGGGGAAAGCGGATCTGCGGCCGCTATTTTCCTGATTCTCCCCTCAGGATATCGGCGGTCCGGCGCTGGTCCTCGGCGGCGAGGTAGGGGTGCATGGGGAGACTGAAGATCCTCCGTGCACAGTCGTCGCTGAGGGGGAAGTCGCCCTCGCGGTAGCTTAAGGAGGCGAAGGCCGTCTGGCGGTGGAGGGGCTTCGGGTAGTAGATCGCGGTCGGGATGCCGGCCTCCTTGAGCTTCGTCATAAGGAAGGTGCGCTCCGCGCCGTCGCGGGCGAGGAGCGAGTACTGCGCCCAGGCGCTTTTACTGTCGCCGGGTACTGCGGGAGGCGTCAGGCGTGAAGAGCGAGGGGTGAGCAGCTCCGTGTAGCGCCTGGCGACGTCCTGGCGGAGTTCGATCTCCTCGGGGAAGATCTCGAACTTGGCCAGCAGGATAGCTGCCTGGAGGGTGTCCAGCCGGCCGTTGATCCCGATCCGGGCGTTGTCGTACTTGTTGTCCCCCTGGCCGTGGACGCGGATGGAGCGGAGGAGTTCCACGAGGCGGTCGTCGTCCGTGAAGCACATCCCCCCGTCGCCGTAGCAGCCCAGGGGCTTCGCGGGGAAGAAGGAGGTGCAGGCAATGTCGCCGAAGGCGCCGGCGCGGCGGCCGCGGTATTCCCCCCCGAAGGACTGGGCGGCGTCTTCGATGACGAGAAGGTCGTGCCGGGCGGCGACGGCACAGATCTCGTCGTAATCGGCGGGTAGGCCGAAGAGGTCCACGGGGATGACGCACCGGGGGGTGAGGGGTGAGGGGTGAGGAGTGAGGGGTAAGGGGTGAAGGGTGGGATCGTTGGATTTTACGGCCTGGATGGCCAAAGCAAGTTTCGCCGGATCGATGTTGAAGGTGACGGGGTCGATGTCCACGAAGACCGGCATCGCGCCTAAGAGGCTGATCACCTCGGCGGTCGCGATGAAGGTGAAAGGCGTCGTGAAGACGGCGTCGCCGGGGCCGATCTCGAGGGCCATGAGCGCCATGAGGAGGGCGTCCGTCCCCGACGCGCAGCCGACGGCGTGCCTGACGCCGACATAGACGGCGAGGGCATTCTCCAGTTCCCGGACCTCCGGCCCGTTGATGTACTGGCCGTGGGCAAGGACCTTCGCGATATTTGCATTCAATTTTTCCACGATG
>Ga0154454_1096_pt5 | contig 10091 bp, 8 predicted proteins | sample RifGroC2_FD_105647 | JGI IMG/M metagenome (GOLD analysis project Ga0154454, IMG submission 105647) | Syntrophobacterales bacterium GWC2_56_13 | reverse complement strand
ATCATATATCATGCCTTGGGAGGGACAATGGATAATTCATGTAAATTGAACAAAATCAATGACATTCAATTATTGAAAGACAGGATTTACCAGAACATTAAGAGCAGCATTATAGAACTGCACCTCTATCCGGGTGAACATCTGACAGAACAGCGTTTAGCGGACGGGCTGGGGGTGAGCAAATCCCCCATCAGGGAAGCCCTTCAACGGTTGGAGCAGAACGGGCTGGTCCATTATTGCTCACCAACAATGTTGGTTCACTGAAGGTGTGGGGCCTTCGCCCCCACGCCCCACCCCTGACTGCGTCAGGGGATTGGTCAATGATTTAAAGAAAGGAGGGTAATGTATCGAGAAGAACAGAGTAGAAGTCTTTTTGAGTGTTGATGGGATGTCTAGATGTGGCAGAATCCTCAATGGAGGAAAATCTTTTAACCTACTTTGAAGGGAGATTAGATATGGCAAAAAAGAGTGTAGTCGATGTAAAGGCCCAACCGGGAGAATTGGAATCCTCTCCCCATCCAGGGATGCTTTTCCCTGAAGCCTTGAAGGCGGAAGGTGTCGAGACGTTCTTCGGTATCTGGGGCGGGCATATGTGGCCCTTTGTCGACCCCATGATCAAGGCCGGGATCAAACACGTGACCATGCGGCATGAGCAGTCGGGTGGATATGCCGCTGAGGCCTATGCGCGGGTATCGGGGAAGATCGGTGTCTGCGCCGGGACCGTCGGCCCCGGATCGACCAATCTTGTCGGCGCCGTTCATGAGGCCCACCTGAGTGACACGCCCATCCTGGTATTGTTGGCGGGCCATGAGGCGAACGACGATGGGGTGACCACCCTGCAGGAGTGCTACGCCGAAAAAATATATGAAAGTTTTGTGAAGCTCTCCAAGCGGGTCCTTGACGCCCGGACTTACAAATACTGGTTCCGGAAAGCCGTTCGGACGGCCATGAACCCCCCCCGGGGCCCCGCGGTCCTGGAGTTTGAACTGAATGCTCTTGTCGGTCCCCACCCGGCAGAAATTAGTTTCTATCGTGATAATTGGCTTGACGAACCGATGCGGCCCTCCTATCCGGATCCCAAGGCCGTGGAACGAGCGCTGCAGGTGATCTATGCCTGTGATAAACCTGTCCTGTACGTGGGCGACTGCGTGATGTGGGAGGGTGCGGAGGCGGAACTCCGGGAGTTTGCGCGGCTGGCTCAGATTCCGACCATGGGCCGCAGGGGTGGGAGAGGTGCCTTCCCGGAGGACGATCCCCTGATCTGGAAGTCGGCCGATATCGGTCAGGGTGCGGATCTCTTCATCATCCTGGGCGCCAGAATGGATTTCTTCGACTTCTTCGGGAATCGTTTCGCAATCAAGAAAGCCATCCAGATAGCCGATTGCGATCAGTACCTCCATCCCTGGATTCCCACGGCGGTGGCCGTAAAGGCGGATATGAAACCGACCTTAAAGCTCATGATCGATTACATCAAGAAGAACAACCTTACGCCGCCTGCCGGTCGTGCGGCCTGGCTGGAAAAGGTGAAGGAAACGGAAAAGGCCAGGGTGGCCTATCATGAGAAACGGGCCCTGCAGTTCAAGGATGTAAGCCCCACGCATCCCGCCTACCTGAGCAAGGTCATCGTTGATACGGTGGCAGACCTGTACAAGGATGGGTGCTACTACATCGCGGACGCCTTCACGGGTAGCAATATCCTCTCCCCCTTCATCAATGCGAAATTCACGGGGCAGGTCTTAGACTCCGGTCCCCACGCAGGGGTTGGCCACGGCATCGGTCAGGCCATCGGGGCCTCCATCGGTTGCAACAAGAAGAAGATGGTTTTCGCCATGATGGGTGATGCCGGCATGGGTCTTTCCGGCATGGATATTGAGACGGCCATTCGTCACAAACTCCCCATTGTCTACTTCGTGAACAACAACGACGGCTGGATCGGCGGTTCGGATGCCCAGTACGGCCCGAACTTGGGGTGGTATGGACTCCCCAAGGATGAGGTGCTCCCCCACTACTTCATACCCGATCAGCGGTATGATCTAATGTTTGGCGCGATCGGCTGTCATGCGGAATTTGTCACGGAGCCGACGCAGATGCGCGCCGCCCTCGAGAGATCCTTCAAGGCGGCGGAACAGGGGAAAACGGCTGTGATCAATGCCAAGGTGAACAAGGTTCCGATCCAGGCGATCCTCGACAGCCCCATCTGCGCCCTCATGTGGAAACATCTTCCCTGGAATGAGACCACCCGCTACATGAGAAAGATGCGGGCCAAGTTCATACCGGGCATGTTCCCCGCCCTCGGAAAATACGGCATCAAGCCCGAGGACATCAAGTATGATCGCTGGATGATTACGGACGAAGACTTTGAACTCGGAATACCGGAGGATTAGTTTCTGTTCGTTTCGCGTGAACTTCTCTTAATCTCCTGAGGGCCCGCGGCCTATAGCTCCATTTGTGAGCCATAGGCCGCGGGGGGAGATGACGGAGAGGGGCGACATGAGCCCACAAAGCAAACTAACGACCACGACGGAGGCCATTCGCCGGTTTGTGCATGACGGGGATACGGTCTATCTGGGCGGGTTCATCCAAGGTGAGCCATACGCCGCGGTGCACGAGATCATCCGGCAGCGGAAGAAAAACTTGACGATAAGCAAAGTTGCCGGGACGGACCATATCGATCTGATGATCGGCGCCGGTTGCATAAAACGTCTGATTACCTCATATCTCTGGAATCCCGTCCCGAAATCAGCCCATGCCTTCCGCCGGGCCATGGAGAAAGGCATCCCCCAATCCCTGGAACTGGAGGAGTATCCCCTTCTGGTGATGAGCCTGGCCTATCTTGCCGGGTCCATGGGCCTTCCCTTTGTGGCGACCAAGACGATGCTGGGGACCGGCTTTGTCCGCCATTACTCATTTTTGGGAGAGAAAAAATTCAAGGTCATCGAATCACCGTTTGATGGCGAGAAGGTTTGTCTCATCCCCGGACTGCATCATGATGTAGGCATCGTTCAGGCTCAGCGGGCGGATGAATGGGGGAATACCCAGGCTTGGGGTATTTTAGGATCGACCAAACATGGGATCAACTCCTGTAAAAAGATTATCGTTTGTGCGGAGGAAATCGTTCCTTCCGATACGATCAGGAAAGATCCCAATCGGACCATTATTCCCGGTTTCCGGGTGAATGCGGTCGTCGAGGAACCCTGGGGGTGCTATCCCTCCTATATGCAGGGTTATTATGACAGGGATTTCAGGTTTTTCCCGGACTATGAACGTCAAACCAGGAATGTGGACAGCTTCCAGCGATATCTTGAAAAGTGGGTCTACGGTGTGGGGAACCGTCAGGAATACATGGAAAAAATTGGCCGGAACAGAATGGAGAAGCTAAAGGCCGGTGAAAGAGCAAGCACTCCCGTGAATTATGGTGATTTTACGGCTTTCCCGGAACTCGAATATTTCAGTGGCTAAACGTAACGGTATGAAGAGGGCATAAACGGCTTAAGAAGCGGAGGGCAGTAATGATGAGTGTAATGCCCTACACACCAATAGAGATGATGATTATTGCGGCGGCGAGAGAGATCAGAGATGGAGAAACCGTTTTTATGGGAACCTACTGGCCCATTCCCTCTGTCATGCTGGCAAAGAAAACCCATGCGCCTCACATTACCATCATGGTCGAGGGTGGGCTGGTCACGGATGCGGCGCCTCCCCGTATTCCTCTGATTGCTGCCGATGTCACGCTCAGTATGAATGCCGTGTTCTGTGGAGAGACCCTCGATACCATGGGCATGTTTCTCCATGGCGGACATGTCGACGTCACCTTCCTGAGTGCTGCCATGGTGGACAAGTATGGAAATGTCAATACAACCAGTGTGGGCAACTATGCGAGTCCCAGGGTAAGGATGGCAGGAAGCGGAGGGGCCTCTGATCTGGCATGCCTTTCTAAAAGGTTTGTCATCATGCTGGAGCATGACATCAATCGTTTTCCCGAACGTGTGGACTATATTACGACTCCAGGATATCTGGATGGTTATGAGAGCAGACAGGAGGCCGGTCTGCCAAAGGATACAGGACCTTCTGCTGTTGTAACGACAATGGGCGTGTTTCGTTTTGAGGAATATTCCAAGGAGATGATCCTTGCGGAGCACTATCAAGGTCTGGATGTGGATACGGTGAAAAAGCATGTGGGCTGGGAATTGAAGCTGGCAGAGGGCGTCAAACAAACTCCCCCCCCTACGGAGGAAGAGTTGAGGGTGTTACGGTCCGAAGTAGATCCCCAGGGGATGTATCTTCAGGAAGAGAGGACAAAATAGTCGGTTGATCAACATCCGTTGGTAATATCCTCATGCAAGTCCCGAATTTTTAGAAAATTCGGGTATGAAAAAGAACCTTAATCAAATTTTGCAAAATTCAAAGGTCTCAAGAGAGGTGCAGGAGGTGACCCAAGCGTCGCAGGAGACTCACTTTCTCCGGACCACCGGGCGTAAGGCGTCGAAAAAGTGCAATCTTTATTTGCAGCTGTGGGATCAAGCGACTAGCCCAACATTTACTGTCGCGTCTTTTCGCTGCTCCAGGAGTTCCAGGAACGCATCGATCCTGCCTTCGACCTGCCCTTGGGCGTAGTCCCTCGGGTCCGCCTGGTCCGCATCCAGCGTGAGAACAGGCAGATTCAGGACGTCATTGAAGCGATCCCGGAACAAAGGAGCGAATCCGGCGAATATCTTGCAGCAAATGACATTCCAATTGATGGCCCCATCCAGGTGGTATGTCTCCGCCGCTCGAAGGCAGAAGTCATGTCTCTCGATCATTGAATAATTGTACATCCAACTTAGCTGTTTGCGGGCCAGGCTTTCCAGAGGCTTTTCAAAATCCATGAGGCAGCAAAACATCAAAGGATACGCCTCGATAACGCTGATAGCGCCTCGGTCTTCCAAATAGCCGAAGAGGCCGAGGTTGTACCAAGGAGGAATCGATTCGAAGAAAAGCCGGAACTTCTCGGGTTTGATCGCTCCCTCTCCTCGCTCGACCCTGCCTCTCGCTTCTGCTGCGGCCTCCTGATAGATCCGAAGGGCCCTTTCCGTTCCGGCCCAGATAAAGCTTGGGGTCACGAGCGACATGATGTCCGCTCCCCCGACCGGGCATGGAACCGCTCTTCTGAGGTCCTGCAGTTCGAAGAAGAACTGGCTGGCCCGACTTGACAGCGAAACTACTTCCTTCAATCTGTCCACGTCGAGTTTACGTTTTGTGACCGTTTCCAGGAATTCAATAAAGCGTTTGTTTTGTTCCAGGACGTAGTTTACATAGTGCTCTTCTAATTCGTGTGGATAGGTGGTCCCGATATGGGAGTGCTCCTTGTAACGATGGTCCGGGTCCCTGTGGACGTCCATTCTTGGGTGAATCGTTGGTATGTCAAAGTTGAAGACAGGAACCCCGAAGTGCCTGGCGAGCATCTTGGCGCCGTTAGCGTGTGTGGTGCAGACAGAGTTGGAGCCGACAATGAGATCGGGATCGGGCCACGCTATGCTCGCCACCCTCGGGTCTGCTTTGTCTCCTACTTTCACGTAGCCCCACATCGTGCGGTAGTACGAGCAGAAGTCGTGGGGGAGCCCGTCTTCTTCGGCAGCCTCGCAGTACTCCTTGCTCAGCTGCTTGGCCGCGAAGACGGCCGCCATGTTGTCAATGTGTTGGGGGAGGATGTCCATGGCGTGGAGGATTTCGATGCTGGTAGTCCCCCCGCCGCACCAGGCGATCAGCTTTCCTTCCTCTTTCGCCTGTTCCATCTCTATCTTGTATGCCTTCAACGCTGGATACACCTGGCGAGAAGTCTCCAGTCCTTTTCTTCCCCGTCCTGTCGCCTTCGCTCCTGCAGTCATCAATTATTTCTCCTTTGCTCAGCCAGCTCAAGAAAGGCCTCGATCCTCGTCTGGGTTTGGCTGGCATCCACGCTCTCCTCCACTTCGAGCTTCAAAGCGGGGATGTTTCGGTCTCCCAACGCACTGAAGAGGTACTGGTTGTCGAGTTGTTGCGGGTCGCAGTACCGCTGCGTCGCGAAAACGACGCCGTCAATCCGCCCTTGCTCTTTGAACGAAAGGAGGGAATTCAGCCGCGCCGGGAGGCGGCCTTTCGTGGACATCACCGGGCACTGGGAGCCCGCATCTGCGCCGTGCAGGTAATGGGCTGCGAGGTTGCGGAGAAGGTCGCCTTCAGGCTGCACAGAGCCGGACCACGCGCGGTAGCCGGTGCATAGGTCGTCGGCGACCACCATGCCACCGCAGTTCTCGATGAGCGCGGGAAGCCGGGCGTTCGAAAGGGCTGTGCCCACGAGCGCGAGGCGCGGCCCCCTGAAGGTGAGCGAAGCGGACGGCAAGTCGGACCAGGCTTTCTGGAGCAGCCGGTTTCCCTCGTGCGGCGGGAGGAGCATTGCGGCGAACGTCAGTTCGAGTGCCGCGGAGCCTGTGATCCTCTCTCCCCGAGCCCCGTTGATCTTGGAGAGCAATTCCCTGTTGGAGTTATAGAGGCGTATGCTTTCCTGCAGCGCTTCCTGGGTCATCTTCTTCCCCACGAAATCCTCGAGGCTTCTCTGGAAGTCGTGCAGTTCCTTCACGAAAAAATCGAGTGCGCCCGGAACATCGCTGTTCTGCGGCCTCACGAGGAAGTAAAAGTAGAGCTGATCAAAGTCGTACTGCCATTTGTCAACCAGCCCGCGAAGGCAGTCACAGCTATAGGTGAATACTGTTCCATCGAGGAGCCCGTATTCTCCCCGGTCAGCCAACTCGTATATACTTCTCGCGAAATAGCAGCTGTAGTTCGTATACTTGGAGTTTGCCGCAGCTATGGGTATCTCTCTCCCTATCATCCTCACCGGGGCGATTCCGGCGCCGTAAATGAGCTCAACCGGTACCGCGGAGCAGACATAGCCAAGAATCTTGCTGCCCGATCTCTTCCAGGATTCGAGCGCATCCTTCTGCAGGGCTTCGCAGTCAATAAGCGAAAGGTCTTGAAATGGCATCGCGTTGTCTCCATGCGTCGATCCAAAGGCCGGCATCCTGACACGTCCGGCAACCCGAGCACACTCCCCAATCACCCAAGGCTTTCGGGATCCCCCGCCACGAGGAGGGGAGGAACTGGCCCGAGGGCTGCGGCAGACTCAGTCTCTCCATGTCACCAGGCTGTCCAGAGGCTCCCGCTGGGCCTGGATCCTGTTCGCGGGGAACTCCCAGTCAGGGTATCCGATGGCCAGCCCCAGGATAACCTCCTTCCCGTAGGGGAGGCCGACGGCCTTTCTCAAGGCGTCGGGGTACCAAGCGGCCTGGAACTGAATGCACGTCCCCAGTCCACGCTCAACGGCCAAAAGGGCGATCGTCTGGGTCACGACGCCGATATCGGCGAGGGACATCTGGTTCGAGGTGCCGTCGTAGATGCTTCTGTCCATGCAAACCAGGATGACGGCAGGGGCATCGAAGAAGCGCAATCCTCTTCTCATCAAATCCTGCCGCTTCTGTTTATCCTCACGGGCAATGCCCATGAGTTGAAAGAGGTCTTTTGCGAGTTGAACCTGACGGCCACGATAGACACCCGTAAGGGTGTACTCCGCCACGTAAGATGCGATCTCCATTCCCGCCGCATAGCACTCCAGGTTTTCCTTTTTCGCTCTCTCCAAAGAATCCCCGGTTAGCACCAAGAATTCCCATGGCTGTGCGTTCAAGGCCGATGGAGAAAAGCGGGACAGGTCCAGGATCTCCGTGAGCACTTGTTTGGGAATCGGGTCCTGTTTGTAGCCTCTGATGCTTTTTCTTTCCTGAATCGCTTTCGTGACGTCCATGGATCTCTTCTACATAAGGTGGAGCCGGTTGTCAAGACAAATGTAAACTACCACCGACCTTGTCGGTGGCTTTGAAAAGCGGCAAGACTTCGGACAATGTCCTTCGCCTTGCCTGAAAGGGTATCTTCTGGAAGTAATTGAACATACCGGGGCGACACCTGAACATCTTGCACGGGAGTTCCATTTAGATGAAGAGGATCTGAAGAAATTTCTTCGATAGAAAAATGGCGAAGTACAGCGGGCCCTCCATGCTCGGAAAAATAACTTTCCCGCGGTCTATAATGTTAACTAATTATCATTCCTCGTCTTTTTTATAGTAATTCCTCACCTTTCCGCGAAACACCCAGAATTCATAAGACGTGTAAATCAGGATGATCGGGATCATGACCCCGAGGACGATAAGCATGAAAATCAGGGTCTGCGGCGCCGCGGCCGCTTTCTCGACGGTGACTGCTCCACTGATAATGTTCGGAATCATGTGCGGATACAAGCCGAGTGAAATCCCCGTGAAGGAAAAAATGATGATGGCGACGTTCAGGAGGAGAGGGGCTCTCTCATAGCGTTTCCATAAACTGTACACGAGCGCCAGAAAACCCAGCAGGGCAAGAGCCGGAAACGGTAGGGCGTAATAGGCAGTCGGTATGGTGGTCCATCTTTCATACATATGGGGGTACCTGGCGAGCAGCCAGGCATAAGTGCCGACAGAGGCAATCAGGGTCAGGAGGGAACTGATCAAAGCATAACGGTATCCCCGCTGCTGGAGACCTCCTTCCATCTTTAATACCATGAAATTGGCACCCAGCATCAGGTAGCCGAGGATCACGCCCACCGTAACGAAAACGCCGAAGGGAGTGGCCCAGTCCATGATGCTGCCGGCAAAATGACCCTGTTCCACATAGATGCCGCCGAGAAGCCCGCCCAGGGTAAATCCCTGCGCTATGGATGTGAAAAGGCTCCCCAGGCCGAAGGCCAGTTCCCAGGGGCGCTTGCGGGAAGCCTCTGCCCAATAGTCCAGTGCCACGCCACGGATCATAAAGCCGAAAAGCATGCCGAAAACGGGAATGTACAATGCGGACAGCACCAAACCATAGAAGAGCGGAAAAGCGCCGAACATCATTCCCCCGACGATGACCAGCCAGGTCTGGTTGCTGTGCCAGGTACTCAACAGAGCGCCGATCATGATGTCGCGCTCGTCTCCGTCAGGATTGAGCAAGGTAAGCATGCCTACCCCCAGGCCGGCACCATCCACTGCTGCATAGTACAGGAGAAAAAAAGCGATGATGCCAATCCACAGAATGGCGAGATAGGGTTCGAGTGCAGCCATGATCCGTTCCTTCCAAAAAATATGACCGAAGGCGCACCCTGCAAGCCCCGCCTTGTGGGCGGGGTTAAGGGGCGCGATGAAAATAGCAATTCCTTACCGGGAAGCTCCGCCCTGTGGGCGGGGAGCTTCACTTACTCAGCCCGCCTGTCACGCTACAGGCGCTGCGGGTTCTCGTTCGGCTTCCGAAAATCCGGTCCCTTGGCAATGAGGGAGCGCGCAAAAACCAGAAAGAGAATAAATAACACCGAATACATTGCCACGAAAAACAGCAGGGAAGTCGCCACCGCAGGCAGGGGCAACTGACTGGCGGAATGATCAGTGCGCACCAGACCGTAGATGGTCCAGGGCTGACGCCCTACTTCCCGCACTATCCAACCTGCTTCCATGGCTACGTAACTTGCCGGCAGGGAAATGATCCATGAATACAGAAGCCACTTCCGATTAGAGATACTCGCAACGGCAAGTCCTCCCCGATACCAGACCCATACCGTCCGGAGCATGAGGAAGAAGAACCCGAATCCCAAAAGAAGCATAATGCGAAAGGCAATAAACGTCGGCCAGACAGGCGGCTGATCTTCCGGGGAAAATTCCTTCATGCCGGTAACCGTCCCCGTCGGTGAATGGGTGATGAGCAGACTGAGCACATAGGGGATATTGATTTCCCACCGGTTCCGTTGCTTGTCCTGCTGGGGCCAGGCCATAATATGCCAGGGTGCGCCCTCTCCCTCGGGATTGGTTTCCCAGTGCGATTCCATAGCGGCGAGTTTGGCCGGCTGATGCGCATATGAGGCCCGCCCGGCGCCGTCGCCCAGGAATATCTGAAGAGGTGTAACGAGGATGGACATCATGACGGCCATTTTGAATGACTTCAGAAAAAAATCAACATGACGCCTTTTCAGAAGGTACCAACTGCTGATTCCTCCCACCACGAATAATGAGATCTCCACGGCGGCA
>Ga0154454_1109_pt1 | contig 10207 bp, 11 predicted proteins | sample RifGroC2_FD_105647 | JGI IMG/M metagenome (GOLD analysis project Ga0154454, IMG submission 105647) | Syntrophobacterales bacterium GWC2_56_13 | reverse complement strand
CTCCCACGGAGGCCATCCGCATCTTCTACAAGCAAATATCACTCCGTGGCGGGTTGCCTTTCCCGATTGCGATTCCGAACAAGCTTACGGCCTCGACCCTGGAGAAGAGCCATCGCGGTGAAGACGTTCAGGAATTTGAGTCGTTAGAGGCAATGTTCAATAGCTGGAAGAAATGAAGAAAGTCTTGCAGACCAAGCAATTCTCTCGGGATGTCCACCGCATGCGGAAACGAGGGAAGGACTTGGAAAAGCTGCAGGAGATTGTCAAGCTTCTGGCAGAGGGTACTCCGCTTCCAGCAAATCATAGAGATCATTCACTAATAGGACTATGGCAGTCGTCACGTGACTGTCATATTGAGGCCGACTGGATACTGATTTACACGGCAGATAAGGATTCGCTCCGCCTTGAACGTACCGGTACACACAGCGACCTTTTCAAAAAATGACATTGTCCAACAAGTTAATCCAGCCGACCGCAAAAACGCGGCGGCTGATTATGGTCGTTGTGCAAGAGATGAATAAAGGATCTTGGCAAGAATAAGCAGCGGTGATAGAATCCGATTATGGGTAAACTCGAAAAGCTTTACGAGCACATTCTGACGCGCAGATCCGACGCGAACGTCCCATTTGAAACGTTATGTGCCCTGCTAAGGAGGTTTGGGTTTGATGAGCGCATCAAAGGCGATCACCACATTTTCACCAGGGATGATATTGAGGAGATTCTCAACCTGCAACCCAAGGACGGAAAAGGGAAATCCTACCAGGTCAAACAAGTTAGGGATGTGATCCTGAAATATCACCTTCGTATTGGGGGCTGACGATGGATAAGAAATACGAAATCATTATTTATTGGAGTTCTGAGGATGATGCTTACGTGGCCGAAGTACCGGAACTTCCCGGCTGTATGGCCGACGGCAAGACTTACCATGAGGCTCTCGGCAACGCGGAGCAAATTATCGACGAGTGGATCGAAACTGCTACTGAAGTCGGTAGACCAATTCCTCAGCCGAAGGGCCGTCTTGCGTATGCCTGATTAGCGCCGCGGACCGCACAACAATTCACTCAACCCGACCGGGAATATCCCTTGTCGGTTTTCTGCCAAGTCATCGGCACGGTGGGTTATTTCCGGCGTTATGCTCTACTTCAAAAGATAATCCTTAATATTTTCTTACATTGAGATCATTTGTTTGTAGATGGCGTCAAGGTCCGGCTCATGTCATTTTTTCATGAACCGCACTCACTCAGTTCAATATGTAAGCTTCATCGCTCATCGACGGGCTGCAGTAAAGAGTTGGTGTACTTATCTTAATAGTGCCCGTCTTCGCCTCGGTCGCCATTGGCATCTTCAGTCCTTGACCCGGAGGTGTTGCTGCAAATAGGTTTTGAGTTTGCCGTAATCGGCGGGGAGGAAAACCGGCTCGCCTGCCCGATCGTCAATGTCCTTCATGCTCTGCGGCAGGTCGGGGTTGATCTCCAGGAGCTCCCGGATCTCATCGGGAAATTTGGCCGGATGGGCCGTTTCCAGGCTGATGCACAGCGGGGCATCGCCGAAGAGTTCGAGATAGACCTCCAGCCCCCGCCACCCCACGGCGCCGTGCGGCTCCAAGAGCACTTTGTGCTGTTCGTAAACCCGCTTGATCGTTTTTTTAGTCTCCCGATCGGAGATGCTCACGGAGTAGATACGCCTCTTCATCTCGTCGAGGTCCGGGATGCGGTGGACGACGCCGGTGCGGTCCACGGTGCCGCCGTAGAGGTCGAAGAAACGGGCGAGGTTGCTCGGGTGGCCTACGTTCATCGCATTCGACAGGCAGGCGCGCGACGGGGAGATCTTCTCGTAGATTCCGGTTTCCAGGAAACGGGGGAACTCGTCGTTTTCGTTGGTCGGCATGATGAGCTTCTCCACGGGGAGCCCCATCCGTCGGGCGTACTCGCAGCCGAGGGCGTTGCCGAAGTTGCCCGAGGGGACGGAGAAGACGGCCGTCTCCCCCTCCCGCGAGAGCTGCGCCCAGGCCCAGACGTAGTAGATGATCTGCGGGAGGATCCGCCCGAAGTTGATCGAGTTGGCCGAGGTCAGGTTGAAATCGACGAAGGCAGGGTCGGAGAAGGCCTGCTTGACGAGGTCCTGGCAGTCGTCGAACTTTCCGTCCACGGAGACGGCCCGGACGTTCCCACCGATGGTGTCCAGTTGCTTCTTCTGCCGGCCGCTTACCTCTCCCCGCGGGTAGAGGATCGTCACGTCGATTCCCTCCACCCCCTTGAAGGCCTCGCCCACGGCGCTTCCCGTATCCCCAGACGTGGCGACGAGGACATTGAGGCGGTTCCCATGGTCCCGGAAGGCGCTCATCAGGCGGGCCATCATCCGGGCGGCGAAGTCCTTGAAGGAGGCGGTCGGCCCCTGATCGAGGCGCATGATGTATTTGCGGGCGAAGACGTTCTCCAGCGGCACCGGGTAGTTGTAGGCGTCGGCGATGATCCGCTGGAGCGCCCCGGTCCCGATCTCCTCCGCGAGAAAGGCCTCTGCGACAAGCATCGCGGCTTCAGTGTAAGGCGCTCCCTTCAGGGCCTTGAGTGCCCCGATGGGGAGGGCGGGAATCGTTTCGGGCATGAAAAGCCCTTCGTCTGGGGCCTGCCCCATCAGGAGGGCCTCCCGGAAGGAGACGGTCTCTCGGAAGGGGGTGATGCCCCCAACCTGGTCCAAGTTGCGGTTGGTGCTGTAGTATCTTATCCTTTCCGACATGCGGAGAACCTCAGATCTGAAAATATTTTATGGCGGGTTATTATCATATTCGGAAGGCGTACGCAAAGAAGAATCAAACTTCTCGCAATATCCGGCCATATTTGATAGATTGCCCTCACTTTCTATTTTCCGGAAGGAAGGGCAGGATGGAATCCATGAATGAAGAGAAGAAGGTGCGCCTGACCGGGACGGTCCACGGGGCGGGGTGAGCCTGCAAGATAGGTCCGGGTGACCTGCAGGAAGCGCTGAAGGATCTGCCGCTCATCACCGATCCGAACCTGATCGTGGGGATGGAGCATGCGGAAGACGCCGGGGTCTACCGCCTTCGTGCGGATCTGGCCATCATCCAGACCGTCGATTTCTTCACCCCGATCGTGGACGATCCTTACACATTCGGCCAGATTGCCGTGACGAACGCGCTCAGCGACGTCTACGCGATGGGGGGGCGGCCGCTCACCGCGCTGAACATCGTCTGCTTTCCCATCCGGAAGATGGACGTGAAAATCCTCCGCGAGATCCTCCGGGGCGGCTTGGACAAGATGCGGGAGGCCGGCGTCCTTCTGATCGGCGGCCACAGCGTCGAGGACGACGAGCCGAAGTACGGACTCTCCGTGACCGGCGTCATCCATCCTGAAAAGGTTCTGTTCAACCGGGGAGCTAAGCCGGGAGACCGCCTGATCCTGACCAAGCCGCTCGGCACCGGCATCGTCAGCACGGCCCTGAAGGGCGGCGAGGCCGATCCGGCGCTCGTGGCCCGCGCCGTTGCCTGCATGACGACGCTGAACAGGAAGGCGGCGGAGCTGATGATGGAGACGGCCGGTGTCCATGCCTGCACGGACGTCACCGGCTTCGGCTTTCTCGGCCATGCCCTGGAGATGATCGAGGGGAGCGAGACCAGCATGAGGATCCGGGCCTCTTCCGTTCCCTTCTTTCCGGAGGTCCGGGCGCTCGTCGAGGAGGGGACCATCCCCGGCGGGCTGATCCGGAACCGCGAATTCCGCGAGAAGCAGATCGAGATTGGCCCCGATTGCCCCGACTGGCTGGTGGACATCCTCTTCGATCCGCAGACCGCCGGGGGGCTCCTCATCGCCCTGCCGGAAGCGGCGGCGGAGGGGCTGTTGCGCAAAATGCACGTCGCGGGGATCGCCGAGGCGGCGATCGTCGGCGAGGTCACCGCGGCGCCGGCCGGGAAGATCCTCGTTGAATGATTCGTGCGCTTGCGGCGTCTGTTCCGTTTCCTTCAATCCCCTCTCGCCGGGGAAGGGCAGGCAGTAGCCGCAGCCCCGGCAGAAGTCACCGGCGAGTTCGATGCGGTCCTTCTCGATCGCCCGGTGCATCGCATCGTCGAGGGCGGGCGGATGGGCCTCCAGGGCGAGGAATTCGTCCAGTTCCCTCTCCCGCTGGATGCCCCAGATCGGAACGAGGGTGTCGAACTGACGCATAAAGGCGAAGGCCGCTGCTGCGTTCGTGATCAGCCCGCCGGAGAGGGCCTTCATCGCGATCAGACCGATGTCCCCGTCCCGTCAGGCAGCAATGAGGCCGAGGTCCTTCTCGGCGGAGATCATGCTGAGCGGGAACTGGACCGTATCGTAGAGACCGGAGGCCGCCGCCTCGAGGGCAACGTCCAGACGATGGGTCGTCATCCCGATGAAGCGGGTCATCCTTTTTTCGCGGGCTGCGAGCAGCCCCTGATAGGCGCCGTCCGGCTCCTCCGGGTCGAGGGGCGCTTTGAGGTTGTGGATTTGGAGGAGGTCCACGTAATCGGTCCGCAGGAGGCGGAGGCTCATCTCCAGATCCTCCAGGACCTTCTTACGGTTTTCCCCCTTGCCTTTTGTGGCGAGGAGGATCTCGCCCCGCACGTCGGCCAAGGCCAGGCCGATCTTCTCCTCGCTGTCCGTGTAGCTGCGCGCCGTATCGAAGAAGTTGATGCCGCTTTCGTAAGCCTTCGGGAGAAGCCGGCCGGCCTCCGCCTTGTCGAGCCGCTGGATGGGGATGGCGCCGAAGCCACTCCTGCTGACCATCAGGCCCGTTCGTCCCAGTCTGATCTTTTCCATGTTTGTTGCTTCCTCCCTTTCATTCCGTAAAGGATGCTCCGCGTCAATGTGAAATTATCTGTGTCGACTTTCGGATTCCCCCCGTCGAGGGGGACGAAAAGGAGAGGGTGCAGGGGGCCATCCGGAGGACCTTCGCCCCGCGGATCTTTCCCGCTTTGAGCTCGGCAAGGGCTCGATTGGCGTCCGCGAGCGAGTACTCCTCCACTTCGGGAAGAAGGGGGATCGCCGCCGCCAGCTCCAGGAATTCCCGGATGTCCTGCCGGGCGACGTTGGCCACGCTCTTGATCTCCTTCTCCAGCCAGAGGTGAACGGGGTAGTCGAGATTGAGGAGTTCGGTCTTGTCCCGCTCCTCTTTCCGGATGGCGTTGATGACCAGCCTTCCGCCGGGGGCGAGGTGTTTGAGCGCCTCCAAGACCGGCTTCCAGGCGGGCGTCGTGTCGATGATCGCGTGGAGCTTTTCCGGGGGCGCCTCCTCCGTCGCCCCGGTCCAGGCGGCCCCTAAATCATGGGCGAAAGCGCGTTCCCGTTCGCTCCGGGCGAAGACGAAGATTTTTACTTGAGGATCGCGGTGGCGGACCATCTTGAGGACGAGGTGGGCCGAGACGCCGAACCCGGTGAGGCCGAGGTTCTGCCCGTCCTGGAGATTGGCAAGGCGAAGCGAACGGTAACCGATGGCGCCCGCGCACAGGAGCGGCGCCGCCTCCGTATCGGAGAAAACCGCCGGAATGGGGTAGGCGAAGGCCTCGGGGACGGTCATAAACTCCGCATAGCCTCCTGGGGCGTCGCGACCCGTGGCGCAGAACCGTTCACAGAGGTTCTCGTTCCCGGTGCGGCAGGCCGCGCAGACCCCGCAGACCCAGTGTATCCAGCCCACCCCGACCCGGTCGCCCGGTTGGAACCGCTCGGCCTTATTTCCCCGGGCGGCAACCTTTCCCACGACTTGGTGTCCTAAAATGACGGGGAAGGCGGGCGGCGGCGTGCGTCCCTCTATTTCGTCGAGTTCCGTGTGGCAGACGCCGCAGGCACAGACCGCAATAAGGATCTCTCCCTCGCCCGCGACCGGTTCCGGCAGTTCGGTCGGGACGAGCGGGGCGGAGTTCTCGGAGAAACTCGAAACGCCCTTGAGGATCATCGCTTTCATTAGAACCCTCATCCGTCAATAATGATACCTCGCCTGGAGAAAGTCGATGCGGTCGTCGCCGACAAGGTAAACAATGCGGTGCTCTTGCGTCAGGCGGCGTGACCACATGCCGGGGGCAAGATATTTCAGGGGTTTCGGCTTGCCGATCCCGGCAAAGGGATCGCGCAGGACCGCCTCGACGATGGTCAGCGCTCGCAGGGCGATCTTCCGATCGATTTCAACCCAGTGGCGCAGGTCCTCCCGGAACTCAGGTTGGAATACGGCCTCCCGCCGAACAGCCTTCCCGCCCTCTGTTTTATGACTTCTCTCCAAGGCCCGTTTCCTCTTTCAGGGACGAGATCGTCCTCGGTTTTTCCGTCCCTGCCTGGGCGCGGGCCAGGGCCTGAAGCAGTCGCCGGGCGTTTTTCGGAGAACGGAACAGATGGGCCGTCTCCGTTAGGCTGTCCAGTTCGTCCGCCGCAACGAGTGCGATATCCTTGCCGCGTCGTCTCCGGACGATGACGATCTCACGATTCTCCGTGACTTCATCGAACAATTTTGCAAGGTTCGCCCTGGCTTGGGTATAGGTGGTCTGAATCGGCATAGCGTTTTCCTCCCTCTTTTCTGTACGTGAGTACGGTACATGTTTTATCCCATCCCGTCAAGTCCTATCCATAATCCTATCCATTGGACCGATGAGAGCCCTCTGGCGTGAGCCTGATACGATGTTCAACTCCCCGCTTTGAGGGAGAGGAGACCATTCCGGTTGAGGCCGCTTGTGGGGTAAGGCATTTTCTTTCGATTGGTGGTTGAAATCAGCGGCGATTATCGGGTATAATGAAAACATATCCTTGAGGCCCCGCCCTCAAAGACAGGGAGCTTGCCATATTTGTGGAATGGGGCTTCATGTCAGGTCGAAGCCCTCGCATTGCGGAGGTTCATAAATGTCTCGGGTAAGAACTTTTCTGCTTGCCGTCCTTTTCCTCTGTGTTTTTTGTCTGCCTTTATTTTCTGCGACCCAGGAGTTCTTGAGCGTTCAGGTCAAAGAGGGACAGATGCGCTCCACGCCTTCTTTTTTAGGGAGCGTCATGGCCAGTCTTGCCTACGGTGATCGGGTGGAACTCATCGAAGACAAGGGCGCCTGGAAAAGGGTGGCGATCCGGGGCGGTAAAATCAAGGGGTGGGTGCACATGTCCGCCCTGAGCACGAAGAAAATCGCTTTGCGGGCGGGAACGGCGGATGTCCAGACCAGGGCGACGAGCAGTGAGCTGGCCCTCGCCGGCAAGGGGTTCAACGCCAAGGTGGAGGCGGAATTCAAGAACAAGAATAAAAATATCGATTATACCTGGGTAGACCGGATGGAGATGTTAGCGGTCAAACCTGACCAGATGCACGCATTCCTCAAGCAGGGGCAGGTCAACCCGCCCGAGGGGGTTGCGCCATGAAACGCGATTCCTTGATTCTCTTCCTGCTTTTGCCGGCTTCTCTGGTTATATGCGGCTGCCAGACCATGCTGACAGCGACCGAAAAGGTGACCACCCAAGCCGAGAGCATCGGGATGATCCACCCCTCTTATGCGCAGGCGATTAAAAAAAGCACCGGCGCCGTTTCCAAAAGCATCGAGGAGTTCACGCCCGAACAGGAGTATTACATAGGCCGGTCCGTGGCGGCGGTCATCCTGACCAAGTATCAGCCTTACACGAACCAGCCGGCCAACCAGTATTTGAATCTCCTCGGCCAGACCCTGGCCCAGGCCTCGGACATGCCGGAGATTTTCCGCGGTTACCGTTTTCTCGTTCTGAACTCCGACGAGATCAACGCCTTTGCCACGCCGGGCGGGCAGATCTTCGTCACCCGGGGGCTCCTCCGCTGCTGCCGGAATGAAGACGCCGTCGCGGCCGTACTGGCCCACGAGATCGGACACATCCAGCTCAAACACGGGATACAGGCCATCAAGAAGGCGCGGATCACCGACGCCCTGACCACGATTGCCGCGGAAAGCGCCAGGGCGCTCGCGCCGAACGAAGTTGCCATGCTCACGGAGACCTTTGGCGGCGCCATCATGGATATCACCACGACCTTGATCAACAACGGCTACTCCCGTTCCTTTGAATACGAGGCCGACAATGCCGCCCAGACCATTCTCAGACGTCTTGGTTACGACCCGAACGGGCTGGTGGAGATGCTTATGGTGATGGGAAAAAATCTGAAATCGGGGGAGAGCGGTTTCGCCAAGACCCATCCCGCGCCGCAGGACCGGATCGATGAAATCCAGCAGAAATTGGGCATTAAATATTCCCGGGTGCGGACCCCCGATGCGCGACAGGCCCGGTTTACGAAGGCTGTCGGAAAGATCTGAGCCATGAGCGCCGGCTACGTAAAAAGTCCAAGACCTCTCTCCGCGTTGTGCTTCCTCCCTCGTCGTTGCGGCGTACGAAAGGTACGCCTCACTCCTCAGGAGTCGCGCGCCTTGCCTCTGGAGCTTTTTACGAAGCCGTCCCGGATTCGATGCTTTTCCCACTATGTATGAGAACATCATGAGCGCCCTCTCGCCGGCAATAAAAAAATTGCTGCAGGGGCTCCTGGCCGGCCTGATCGGGTCTGCGGTGGCACTGCTTCTCTGGTTTCCTGGCTGGCTCGACAACTGGGAGGCGAGAACCTGGGATTGGCGGGTGAGGCTTTTAGCCAAACCGGGCAAGGCCACGGAAAAGATCCACCTCATCCTGCTCGATCAGAACAGCCTGGATTGGGCGAAAGAGGAAAACGGCCTGCCCTGGCCCTGGCCCCGGGAGATTTACAGCGCCGTCATCAGCTTTTGCAAACGAAGCGGGGTCAAGGCCCTGGCCTTCGATGTCCTTTACACCGAGCCTTCCAAATACGGGGTGGACGACGATCGGTCCTTCGGAGCGGCCATCGCCGATTACAACTCCTTTGTGGGTTCGGTATTCGTGAGTCAGATCACAGGCGCCGAGAGAAAATGGCCCGGCGCCGTTCGGGAGCCGGGATTCCGTGTCGGGGGCCTGGAACAATGGCTGTCCGGGACCGGGGCCGGGGGCATCGCCTTTCTCAGGGCGTCCTTTCCCGTGCCCGAGGTCGCCGCCGGCGCCGCTGTGCTGGCGAATGTACATCTCGATCCCGATCCGGACAGCGTTTATCGCCGGGCGAAGCTCTTGAGCGTCTTCGATGGGAAAGTCCTACCCTCGCTGGGTCTCGGCGCTTATCTGGCGGCCGGTCCGGATACACCGCTGAGCATCGTCCCCGGCGCCTTCTCGGTGGGCGACCGGAGAGTGCCCATCGATAGCGAAGGAAATGCCATCCTGAATTTCCGGGGACCATCCGGAACGCACAGGGCATTCAGCGCCGCTTCCGTCATCCAGAGCGAACTGCGCATCCGCAACGGCGAGCCGCCGACGATCAAGGACATGGAGGCCTTCCGGGACAGTTATGTCTTTTTCGGAATGTCCGCACCCGGCCTCTTCGACCTGCGTCCGGCCCCCGTCTCCGGCGTCTATCCCGGGGTGGAGATTCATGCCACGATCCTGGACAACCTGCTTTCCAACGACTTCATCCGGGCCGTGCCGGTGTGGATTTTAGCGGCTCTGACGATCCTTATGGCGCTGATGGCCGGGGTGGCCACATCCTATGTATCCGGCATTTTCAAAAGCTTCACGGTGTACGGGGTTTCCATCATCTTGCCGGTTGCCGTCTGCCTGATCGCCTATGCCCGGGGGTTCTGGCTTCCCCTGGTCGTTCAGGAGGCGGGCGTCACCGTCACGCTGTTTTCCGCCGGGGTGATCTACTATTCCACGGAGGGGCGGCAAAAACTCTTTATCAAGAACGCCTTCAAACAGTATCTGAGCCCCGCTGTCATCGAAGAGCTTATCCAGCATCCGGAGCGCCTGAAACTGGGCGGGGAGAGGCGCGAGCTGTCCATCTTCTTTTCGGACCTGGAGGGTTTCACCAGCATCTCCGAGGGGCTCGATCCGGAAGCGCTGACGGCCCTGCTCAATGAATATCTTACGGCCATGACGGATATCATCCAGGAGGAGGGCGGAACCGTGGATAAGTACGAGGGCGATGCCATCATCGCCTTCTGGAATGCGCCTCTGCAACAGGTCGATCACGCCCGGAGAAGCGTGCGCGCGGCCATGCGCTGCCAGGCGAAACTGGCCGAGATGAGGCCGTCCATCCGGGAGCGGATCGGCAGAGACCTCCGCATGCGGATCGGACTCAACAGCGGACCGGCGGTGGTCGGAAATCTGGGCTCTCACACCCGTTTCGACTATACGATGCTCGG
>Ga0154454_1081_pt1 | contig 10213 bp, 9 predicted proteins | sample RifGroC2_FD_105647 | JGI IMG/M metagenome (GOLD analysis project Ga0154454, IMG submission 105647) | Syntrophobacterales bacterium GWC2_56_13 | reverse complement strand
TTTTCCAAGGTGACATTCTATCGCTGCCGACCATTCGCATGAGAAAGAGACATCTGCCATGAAGGAAAATTACAAATATTTTCTTAAAGACAGCATCCGGAAGACAATTGATTTCTCCACAACAGAACAGAATCGGGGAGTTGAACCACCCCCTATACAAAAGCCCTGCCCTCCAGGCAGCAGAACCATCACACTTGTCCGCCCAGGGCAGTGGAAATCGATCAAGGGGGTGCCTATAGAGGAAGCCATTGCAAAACGCCAATCGAGACGTGTTTACACTTCCGAGGGTATTACATTGGATGAACTGTCGTTCCTTCTGTGGGCCACACAAGGGCTTCGCAACCAAAATTTTAAAGGTGATAATTTCAGAACCGTTCCTTCGGCCGGATGCCGCCACGCCCTGGAAACCTACATAGCCGCTTTCAGGGTCGGCGGCATCTCAAAGGCGATCTACCGCTATCTGCCAGTCCGTCATGAGCTTGTGGAATTTGTCAAGCACGATGCCCTTGAGGAATTAATCAGCAGGGCGGCTTTCGATCAATCCTTTGCCGGGCAAAGCGCGGCGACTTTTATCTGGACAACGATTCCTGCGCGCATGGAATGGCGATACAGCCTTGCGTCGTACAAGGTAATAGCCATTGATGCCGGTCATGTCTGTCAAAACCTCTACCTGGCTTGTGAAGCCATCGGCGCCGGGACATGCGCCATCGCCGCTTATGATCAGGAATTGGCCGATAGCATCCTGGGGGTGGATGGTGTTGAGGAATTCACCATCTATATGGCGCCGGTTGGAAAAATCAGATAATTTCTTAATTTACGGCAATTAAAGGAATAAAAATGGCTGACATGAACATGGAACGCAACAATCTTGATCAATCGGACTCACCTTATCTTAGACAGCATTTATCCAATCCTATCTGGTGGCAGGAATGGAGCGCGGATGTCATAGAAACGGCCGTCCGTCGGGATAAACCGATCTTTGTTTCGGTCGGCTATGCCGCGTGCCACTGGTGTCATGTCATGGCTGCCGAGGCATTCTCGGACAGTCCCACGGCGGATTACCTGAACAAGCACTTCATCTGCATCAAGGTGGACCGGGAGCAGCGGCCGGACATAGACCAATTCTTAATGCATTTTATCACAGCACAAACCGGGAGAGGCGGTTGGCCTCTTAATGTGTTTCTAACTCCCCGGATTGAGCCTATTTTCGCCCTTACCTACGCACCTGCCGGGACCGGCGGCCATACGACCTCTTTCCGGGAGATTGCAAAAAAAGTTCATGAGTATTATGAAAAAAACGCCGCTGCCATTCTTCCTTTCCAGCCGTCGGTGGAAATGCCAGTGATTGCAGATGAAGAGACTATGGTAAAGGAGTTGTTCAATTTCTATGACCCTGTTCATGGCGGTTTCGGAACCGGGCAAAAATTTCCTCCCCACACGACCCTGTTATATCTGTTGTACTTTCTCAGTGTGGAGGATAACACGGAGGTGCGCGAAATGTGCCGTACGACGCTTGATGCCATGCGTCTGCGCGGGCTGAGCGACCATCTGCAGGGCGGGATCTTCCGCTATTGTGTGGACCGCGAATGGACGATACCTCATTTCGAGAAGATGCTCTATGACCAGGCCATGGCGCTTTGGTGTTACGCCTTGGCATACAGGGTCTTCGGCAGCGAGGCATACAAAGTCATGGCCGAAGGAATAGTGCGATGCATCGAGGAAACATTCGAAAAGGACGGCCTGTTCATCTCGGCGCATGACGCGGACACCGGGCACGAAGAGGGAGGTGCCTACGTCTGGCGCTATGAAGACCTTGTGAATGCGCTTGCCTCGGATGAATTGGCCGCGCTCGACGAAACCTACCATGATATCAACAGGGCAGGAAACTTTGAAGGCGCAATCCACCTCGTCAGGAAAACGGATGTTCCTCTCAGGGAAATAGAAGATAAACTGCTTGCCATCCGCCGTAAACGACCGCAGCCGCACACCGACGATAAGATCCTGTGCGGCCTGAATGCTTTGACTGCCGCCGCCCTCATACAGGCCGCACGACTTATGGGGATAGAGGAGATGGAGACGAAGGCGGCGGCGATGCTCAAACGCCTTTGGGCGTTGTTTTGGGATGGTCGGGCGCTCGCGCACTCACTCTTCAACGGTTCGCTTCAGAAACAGGGTTACTTGTTCGATGCCGCTGCCATGCTGTTCGCGGTATCCCTGCTCTATGAGAATGACGCGTCCTGGGAAGGTACCATGATTGCCTTGTCTGAATATCTGGAAACCTTCAGAGAAGATGACCGATGGATTGAATCCAGGGCACAGGATTTCCTCCCTGTGTATGCATCATGGTTTGACCACCCGACGCCTTCAAGCGCGGCTCTGGCCGAAATGGGAATAACGCGAGTGGCGATCCTCACAGGGCAGAATATTCAGACACTGCCCTATCGGCATCCTTTCGAGGCGGATTTCCACAACATCACTGCCATGATATGTAACGGACTATTTCATCTGATCAGCGTTAAACAACCCGTTCGCTGGAGCCAATTGCCACCGAACGCAGTCCAAGTGCGCGGTGACCGGGAAAGCGATTGTTACATGGGTACGTGCAGGGCTCTTCCCTCGTCTGCGGGGAACGGGAGGCCATAAAAACATAAAAACCGGAGTTTATCCTTGACCTCCGGAATGTTTATTGATAAAAGCGCCAACTGGTAGAGCAGCGGGCTTTTAATCCGTTGGTCGCGGGTTCAATTCCCTCACGGCCCACCCGATCAATACGAGGCGCAGATCCTATTTAATCTCTCCGGGTTATATTCCCCGTCGCTTGGGACGAAAAAGAAATAGTGATCCGAAAAGATACCCCGCTGCTTGCGGCGGGGAGATTCATTTGGCTCAGAAAGATCTGGTCAAAACTGATGACTGAAATAAGCGACAAATACCGAGTAGAACTCGTTGATTTTGACTATTATCAAAGACAAATTCCCTGCCAGACTGCTTGTCCCGTCCGCACTGACGCCAGGGGATATGTAAATGCCATTGCCGAGGGGGACTTTGTCGGCGGCTATATAAGGAGTAGAGAGCCCAATCCCCTGTCTTCCACCTGCGGCCGTGTGTGTGCAGCCCATTGCGAAAAGGCCTGCCGGAGAGGGAAAATTGACGCCCCCGTGATGATCCGCGCCCTTAAGCGGTTTTTATGTGAATCCTATGGGGTGGAAGCCAAAACTCACATTCCCTCCGTCAGGTGGAAAGGCCTGGAGATAGGTACGGCCCTCTTACCCGAGGATGCGCCGCTCAACACCAGCACTATTCAGAGTTTCAGTCAGTTGAGAAGAGATAGAACTACGATTGCAGCCGGTAAAAGCCAGACCGGGACCTCCGTTGCCATCATTGGAGCGGGCCCTGCCGGATTATCTGCTGCCCATGACTTGGCCATTCTCGGCTATAAACCTACTGTTTTTGAAGCTGCTCCTCATCCTGGCGGCATGGCTTTATTAGGTGTCCCGGAATATCGGCTGCCCCGCGACCTCCTCACACTGGAGATCGGGGAAATCATCGATCGTGGCGTTGAACTTAAACTGAATATGCGGATGGGGAGGGATTTCCAACTCGGAGACTTATGGAAACAGGGTTTTCAGGCTATCTTTATCGCTATTGGCGCGCATAAAGACCGGGGGATGGAGATTGAAGGGATCCAACTGGACGGCGTGATCGCCGCCATAGACTTTCTGCTCAATGTCAACCTGGGTTACCGGGTCAAGCTGGGAGATAAAATCGTCGTGGTGGGGGGTGGTGATGTGGCCGTGGATGCTGCCCGCTTGGCCGCAAGGCTGGGGGAAGTCCACGACCAGTTAGCGACGGGAACGCTGATTACGGCTGTTGACGCCGCCCGCCGGGCCCTGCGCCTGGGTGTCAAGGATGTGCATATGGTCTACCGGGGCTCCAAAGAGGAGATGCGCGCCTCGGAAGAAGAGCTGATAGGCGCTGAAGAAGAAGGCATTATTGTGCATACCAGCATGACGCCCAAACGTGTCGTCGGCCGCGACGGCAAGGTTGTCGGGTTGGAGATAGTGGCCACCCGGTCCGTTTATGACGAAAAAGGCAGACGTTCCCTGATTCCCATAGCCGGATCGGAGTCCGTGCTGGATTGCACCTCCGTTATTATGGCGATAGGGCAGCAGAGCGACCTCAGCTTCCTTCGTCCGGAGGATAAAGTAGAAACAACGAAGCAGGACACCATCTTCGCCGACTCGGAAACGTTAGCGACCACAGCTCCCGGTGTTTTTGCCGGCGGCGACGTGGTTTTCGGGCCACGCACCATCATTGAGGCCGTTGCCGACGGGCATCGGGCCGCCCGGGCGATGGATAATTATCTGAGAAAAGGGAAAACGGGAATTATCCGTAAAGGCTGGCTCACAGAAGTTCCCCGGAGCTATTTGCCCCAGACCGGAGAACGGGGAAAACCTCGTGTCCACCCGCCGAATATTTCTCTGGACCGCCGAACGGGTATTTCCGAGGTGGAGATGGTCTATGACGAAGAGACAGCCCGCGACCAAGCCCATCGCTGTCTTAAATGTCACATCCAGACAGTCTTTGATAGTGACCTCTGCATCCTCTGTGGAGGTTGTGTGGATATTTGCCCCTCCAACTGTTTAAAAATCGTCCCGGTGGAAGAGATCGAAGGCAATGAGGATTTGCGTCAGGTAGCTCTCAGCAGGTATGGAACAGAATCAAGCGCATCCCTGCAATCCGGACAAAGAGGTTACCGCAGCCAGGGATCAGCTATAATTAAGGATGAAACCAAATGCGTTCGTTGCGGCTTGTGCTCCCGGCGCTGCCCGACCAACGCCATCACCATGGAAGCTTTCTTTTTTGAAGAACAACTCGTTAACGAAGGGGAGGAAACAACAGCATGAACATTGATGATAACATTGAGTCGAAAAGGTCTCCTCAAAAACGTTTTTCACTTTTGGATAGACTGCAAGAAACCGTTCTGTGGCGTTCCCTGTTTCGGTCGGGCTATCCCAGTACCGATGAAAACCGGGCCATGGTTATGTTCAACAGTTTCTTCCTGCACATCCATCCGGTCAAGGTAAAGAAAAACTCGTTAAGGATCTCCTATACCTGGGGACTTGGAGTCATTTCGGCGTACCTTTTCTTTTTATTGACGATCACCGGGGGCATCCTGATGTTTTTGTATGTGCCTTCGGTGGACCAGGCGTATCAGGATATGCAGGCGCTGGAAACTTCGGTCCCTTTCGGCATGATGCTGCGGAACCTGCACCGCTGGGGCGCCCACCTCATGGTGCTGGTGGTTTTCCTGCACATGTGCCGCGTTTTTTACACCGGGGGTTACAAGACCCCGCGGGAGGCAAACTGGATGCTGGGGGTCCTGCTCTGGGTGTTCACCCTTTTGCTCAGCTTCTCAGGCTATCTTCTTCCCTATGACCAGCTTTCTTACTGGGCAATCACTGTCGCCACGAACATTGCGGCCTATACTCCTATCCTTGGCGACAAGGCGCGGGTCTTTCTGCTGGGAAGCTATGACGTGGGTCAGCCTGCATTGCAGCGTTTTTACGCCCTGCACATCTTTCTGCTGCCCCTGGTAGTTATAGGTCTCATGGGCGTACATTTTTGGAGAGTGAGAAAAGACGGAGGCCTGTCCGCGCCTTTGAGTGAAACGTCAGGGGGCTCACCCGAGTCCGTCGACCCGCGGCATTCTGCTTCCCCACAGACCGATGAACAAACCCAATTGTTCCCCAAGATTCCCAGCAGGACCTATGGACTCATGGCCCTCGTGAAGCGTACCGGCCCCATGGTAGAGAAGGGGCCCGATGATACGGTATTTTCCTGGCCGCACCTGATGGTGATGGAGCTCCTGGCCATGTTAAGCACCACCATCTTTCTGCTCTTCGTTTCCCTCTTGGCTAATGCCCCCTTACGGGGATGGGCGGACCCGGACATCACAGAGAACCCGGCCAAGGCCCCCTGGTATTTTTCCAATCTCCAGGAAATCCTCCTTCACATGAGCCCTGCCCTTTCGGGGATATGGATACCTGTCGGAGTAATCATCGCTCTCATGGCGGTACCTTACTTTGAGCGCCGGCAGGAGGATGTGGGAATCTGGTTTGCCTCCTCCAAAGGGCGTGAGATCTGTGTCTGGTCTTCCGTCTATACGACCATAGCGCTCATCGTTCTGGTACTGTTCGATGAATATATCGGGGTCCGGTCTCTGGTCAGTTCCCCGGCTATTTTTCCGGAATGGATTATTCCTCTGGGAACCATGGGGGCCCTGATGGCCATTCTCTATGCGGGCATTCAGAGGTGGCAGCCCAACGGCCGCGAGATTGCGTTGGCCTTCTTCACAGCCTTCGTCACCACCTATTTCGTCTTGACAATCAGCGGACAGTTTTTCCGCGGAATCGGATTGCATCTCACGCCGGTGTGGAACTTGCCTCCCGGCGGTCTAACTTTCTAAAGGAAGGAGAATCTGGCATGGCGGCCCAAAGCACAACTATCCCATTACCCCAAGGCGCAGACCTGACTCGTCGAGATTATCTGAGGTTAAGCCTCTGGGGAGGGCTTTGCATAGTAACAGCTGAAAGTCTGGCGGCAACCGTGGCTTCGCTCTGGCCGCAGGTAAAAGCCGGCGGTTTCGGAAGCGTGGTCACAGTCGGAAAGGCAGAGGATTTCCCCGTCGGCTCGGTGACCTCTTTTCCCGAGGCCCGTTTATACATTTCCCGGGTAGAATCGGGTTTTCTCGCCCTCAGCCGCAAGTGCACCCACCTGGGCTGCGTCGTTCCCTGGCAAAAAGATGAACCGAGCCTCGACAAGATCGCCTCTCAAGGGAGATTCAACTGCCCCTGCCATGGCGGCATGTTTGACCGTTACGGCCAGGTGGTTGCCGGGCCGCCACCGCGCCCTTTGGACATTTATCCCATTAAGATAGAGGGTGGCAAGATTCTGGTCGATACTGGAAAAACAATCGTGAGGGTGGCCTACAATCCTTCCCAGGCAGTGGGGGTATAGCCGTGAACGATGTGGACTTGCAGAAGAAAAAGACCGTATGTCTCATTATGATATGGCTGATAGCCATTTTTATACCCCTTTATTGGTGGCACGAACCAACCCGGCAGGAGGCGGCGATTGCCAGGATAAAGAAAGAGGCCATGACCAAGGGCGCCGAAATTTTCCTTTCTCACTGCCTGGCCTGCCACGGAAAGACCGGCGACAACATTCCCGGAAAGCACTTGCGTCGGACGCTAATGGAAGAAGCCCTTCTCACAAAGGTCATATCCAGAGGCAGGTCAGGCACTGCTATGCCGGCCTTCGGCAATGAGGAAGGCGGGGCATTGAAAAAATTTGAAATAGCCGATGTGGTTGCCTTTATTCGGAACTGGGATCAATCGTTATTCGATGCTGCTGCGGCGCGCCTTCCGCCCAAAACCGCACCTTCTCCCGGCCCGGGTCCAACAACGCCTGCGGCCGCTTCCAAAGCTACCGCTACCCCCGCAACCGGAGGAGATGCCCAAAAAGGGGAAACCGTTTTTAGCGATATGGGCTGTGCCGGATGCCATGGTGCTGCAGGTCAGGGCGATTCAGCACCATCATTAAAGGGCAAAAGTGCAGCTACGATCAAAAAAGTTGTGAGAAGTGGACAAAACGCGATGCCGTCCTTTGACGCTGCTTCGCTGAGCGATGTTGACCTGGAGAATATAATTGCCTTCCTGGTGCAAAGCAAATAGGTGCAAGGCCTTTTTTTATTAATAAAGTTATGAGGATTAATGTTTGTTTCGCTCTTTAATCGTAAAGGGGGGAGTGCACGATGACTGAGAAAAGCGAAAAAAAGAATGCTATTGAAACCGTAAAGGCATATCTGCAGGTTCCCAAGCATGCATTGTCGATTACTGCTGCTGCAGTGTTGGTGGTTATTTGCGTCATTATCTATTTTCACTTTTACCGGTACGGGCATCCCTCGAGGGGCCAGTTTGTCGGACCCAACGTGTGCAAAAGATGTCATGAGAAGCAATACGCTTCCTGGAAGAAGACCCGGATGGCAAACAGCTTCGATGTGCTTCGGCCTGGCGAGAAGGCTCAGGAAAAGCGGATAGCGGAACTCGATCCGGACAAGGACTATACCCACGATGAAATCTGCCTGCGCTGCCACACTACCGGATATGGCTTGGTGGGCGGCTTCGTTTCCATTGAGCAGACCCCCGAGATGGCCGGCGTCACTTGTGAGGCCTGCCATGGGCATGGCGGCACGTTCGTCGGCACGGTGATGGACCTCAAGAATCCGACATTTACTACGTCCGATGCCAGGAAGGCGGGGTTGGTTTATCCGCCGACGGAGAATGTGTGCCGGATGTGTCACAACTCGCACAGTCCCTTCGTCGGAATGAATTATAAATTTAACTACAAAGAACGAGTTAAGCTTGGCACCCATGAGCATTACCGCCTGAAGTACGAGCACGGGCCCCGGTAGGCAGCGGAGTTATACCAATACCCGGTTGGGCAACACATGTCTGTTGATGCAAAGCCAGGTAACTGGAACAGAAAAAGATTTTCCGTCTGGATTTTCTTCCGCCGGGAGGGATGTGGGTTAACCGCATTGAATGTTTACGCGGGATTATCCGTAATGATACATTCATAACACATACCGGGAGATTGATGGACTGTGACAAGGAGAATTGGACTCCTTTTTAAATAAAATTATAATCACGGTTACCTGTATAAAGCTACAGAAAGATAGAGGAATTAGATAATGACAAAGCCTAAGAAAATTTTGTTTGGCATATTTGTCCTCCTGGTAATAGCGATAGTGGCTTTTCGGTGGTATGAATTTTTTACAGGGCCAGTAAAGCAACCCCTGGCATTTAGCCATAAGGTGCATACAGAAATTCTTAAATGCGAGGAATGTCATACTGGTGTTACAAATTCAGCGTCTGCGACAATACCTGACATTGCGGTATGTATGGGGTGCCATTCTGAAGAACCTCTATCAAAGAGCCCCGAAGAGAAAAAACTGATCGATTATATAAAGAAGAAGCAAAATATAAGTTGGAAAAGGTTGTATAAGAATCCTGTTCATGTATATTTTTCCCATAATAGACATGTGTCGGTCGGCAAATTAGCGTGTGAACAATGTCACGGGAATATGGGAAAAGCTGTTAGGCCACCCCGGAGAGCCCTGGTTCATATGGATATGGACTACTGTATCTCATGCCATAAGAAAAATAACATAGATATAAGTTGTGTAAATTGTCATAAATGACCACTGCCTCGGAAGAACTGGCCGCACCTCGCGCTTATTCAGCAGACCGGAAGGCATAAGGAGTGAAAAAGATGGGAAAGATTACAAGAAGAGAGTTCTTAACGGTGGTAGGAGTCGCTGCCGGAGGCGGCGTGCTGGCTTATGCCCCCGATGTAGCTGTTAAGGCCTTTCAGGCAGCCTGGGGTGAAGACTGGGTGGAGGTGCCTAATGGGCCTGAAAGGTGGGTTACATCATTATGCCGCCAGTGCCCTGGCGGATGCGGTATCCGTGTCAGGCTGATAGGCGATAGACCGGTAAAGATTGAGGGCAATCCGTTCCATCCCATTAATAGGGGGAAATTATGTCCCAAGGGCCAGGCCGGATTACTTACTTTAAACGACCCTGATCGGATTAAGGGACCATTGAAGAGGGCCCTGGACAGGGGCGCCGGGAAATGGCAGGAAATAACCTGGGATGAAGCGATCACGTACGTGGTAAACTGGCTTAAAGAAATAAGGGTAAAAAATTTCGCCCATAAACTGGCCTTCATGGATGGGGATTCCATGGGACTGACAAGGATGCTCTCCGAAAGATTTCTGCACCAATTTGGTTCACCAAACTACATTAACATCCCAACAGGATTGGACTATGGCAGTGTGGATGCCTCTTATCTGATGCAAGGCATAAAAGATGACGTCGTTTATGATATGGGGATGGCAAATTACATAGTATCGTTCGAATCAGACCTTCTTCAGTCATTCTGGTCGCCGGTGCAGGTTATGAATGCCTTTGGCTACACGAGAAGAGTGAAGAGCATCAGAGGCAAGATCGTGCAGGTGGAGTCCCGCTATTCTGTGACAGCAGCAAAAGCAGATGAATGGATACCGGTAAAACCGGGGACAGAAGGTGTCTTGGCCTTGGGGATGGCGCACTTTATCATCAAAGAGGGATTGTATGATAAAAATTTCG
>Ga0154454_1053_pt1 | contig 10266 bp, 10 predicted proteins | sample RifGroC2_FD_105647 | JGI IMG/M metagenome (GOLD analysis project Ga0154454, IMG submission 105647) | Syntrophobacterales bacterium GWC2_56_13 | reverse complement strand
GGGCGGCTTTCTTCCTTTCCTGGAGCGCGCTCTCCCTTCCCGCAACAATGAGCCTCGTCTCCCGGTCTCTGCCCCTGGGGAAGAGGACCATGGGGGTTTCGATCCATTCGCTGGTCCGGCGGATCCCGATGGCCATGGGACCGGTCATCGGCGGCGTCCTGATCGGGCTCTACGGCGAGAAGATAGGCGTCCGCCTTGCCTTCGTGGCCGCCTTCCTGCTGGGAGTCGTGTCGCTCGTCCTCCAGCAGGCAATGATCGAGGACGACCACAAGCGGGGAAGCGCGGAGAAGAAGCCGTCGCGGCTCTGGCGTTTCATGAGCCAGGATCTCCGGAACCTCCTCGTCTCCGACATCCTGATCCGCTTCGCCGAGCAGATCCCCTACGCCTTCGTCGTCATCTGGTGCATCAAAATCAACGGCATCAGCGCCGTGCAGTTCGGCCTCCTCACAACCGTCGAGATGATTACGGCAATGCTCGTCTACATCCCCGTCGCCTACCTCGCCGACCGGACGACCAAGAAACCCTTCGTCCTGATCACCTTCCTCAATTTCACGTTCTTTCCGCTCTTTCTGCTCTTCTCCCACAGCTTCTCGATGATGGTCATCGCCTTCATCATCCGGGGCCTCAAGGAGTTCGGCGAACCGACGCGCAAAGCCCTGATCATGGACCTGGCGCCGGAAGACCGGAAGGCGGGAGTGTTCGGGCTCTACTACCTGATCCGGGACGTGATCGTTTCCGTGGCGGCCTTCGCCGGCGGTTTTCTCTGGCAGCTCTCCCCGGCGGTCAACCTGCTCACGGCAACCGCCTGCGGCGTTCTCGGCACCCTCTATTTCGCGATCCGGGGACGCGACCTGAAGGGATCATGAAAGAAAAGACGGGTGGACTTTCCCGCCCCGATCGGATAAGAATCGATCCGGGAAGCGCCCTGCCCGGCGGATGCCGCGGGACGGGGAAAACGGACGGCCACTGGATCGTCTTTAGTCGAGGAAGGTTTTCATGAAACCTGTCATCGCCATCATCGGCCGGCCGAATGTGGGCAAATCGACCCTCTTCAACCGCCTGGCCGGGGGTGGCAAAGCCATCGTCATCGACGAGCCTGGCGCCACGCGCGACCGCAACTACACGGACTGCACCTGGAACAACCGGCCGTTCACGCTGATCGACACCGGCGGGTTCGAGCCGGCCGCGGAGGTGGAGATCCTTGTTCAGATGCGGGAGCAGACGAAGCTCGCCATCGAGGAGGCGGATATCATCCTCTTTATGATGGACGCCAGAGACGGTCTCACCCCCTCCGACCAGGAGATTGCGCGGATGCTCCGAGTGGTGAAAAAGACGGTTTTCTATACCGTGAACAAGGTAGACGGTCCCCGCCACGAGGCTCTGGTTTCCGAATTCTACCGCCTGGGAATCGAAAAACTTTACCCCATCTCCGCCCAGCACGGCCCAGGCCTCGATGACCTGATGGACGACGTGGCCGACTGCCTTCCGGAGGCCGAACCGGTAAAAGACGGTGAAGGGGACCGCATCCGGATCGCCGTCATCGGGAGGCCAAACGTGGGGAAGTCCTCCCTGATCAATCGGATCCTCGGCTACGAGCGGACGATCGTGAATCCGGTCCCGGGGACGACCCGGGACGCCATCGACACCCCCATCACCCGCGATGGGAAACACTATCTTCTGATAGACACGGCCGGAATCCGCCGGAAGAGCCGGATCAGCCTCACCATGGAGAAATACAGCATTGTGCAGGCCTTAAAAGCGATCGACCGGGCCGATATCGCGCTCATCCTCCTCGACGCCGAGGAGGGGATCAGCGAGCAGGACGTGAAGATCGCCGGCCTCGCCATGGAGAAGGGAACGGCCTGCATCCTCGTCGTCAACAAGTGGGACTTGGTCGAAAAGGACAACAGCACCATCGGAACCTATGTCGAAGATATTCGCTATAACTCGAAATTCCTCGAATTTGCCCCCATCATCTTCGTCTCGGCTCTCTCCGGCCAGCGGGTCACAAAGATCTTCGCTCTTATCGAGCGGGTCTATGCCCAGTACACCCGGCGCGTCGAGACGGGCGAGCTCAACCGAAAAATCCGGGAGATCATCGAGGCGAACCCGCCGCCTGGCCGCCAAAACCGGCCCAACATCTTCAACTACATCACCCAGGTAGCGATCAAGCCCCCCTCCTTCGTCCTGTTCGTCCGGGACCCGGACCATATCCATTTTTCCTACGAACGTTATCTGGTCAACCGGATCCGGGAGGCCTTCGGCTTCGCAGAGGTCCCGATCCGCCTCTTCTTCAGGAAAAAGACTTCCTGACTTACCCGCGGACAGTTTGCGGCCTTCAGCGACGACGGCAAAGGTTGGGCCGCTGTTACGTTTTTTATCTTGACTCCCATATAATTTTACAGTAGTCATTTTACATTCTTTTCGCAGTTAACCATTCAACCACTTCTCAGAGGAGGCCTTTATGAAATACAGCACTTTTCGCACGGCTCTTCTGACGTTTTCCGGCGCAGCACTCCTGATGGCAGTTCTGTCGGGATCCCTCTTCGCCGCCGACACCATCAAACTGGGGGTGGCCGGCGCCCACAGCGGAGATCTTGCCTCCTACGGCTTGCCGACGGTCAAGGCCGCGGAACTGGTCGTCAAGGAGATCAACGCCAAGGGGGGCATCCTGGGAAGACAGGTGGAGCTCCTCGTGGATGACGACGTCTGCAAGCCCGAAGTGGCCACCAATACGGCCACAAAACTCGTTTCCCAAAAAGTGGACGTCGTCATAGGACATATCTGCAGCGGAGCGACCAAGGCGGCCCTCGGCATCTACAAGGACGCCAAAGTCATCGCCATCTCCCCGTCGGCCACGAACCCGGATCTGACGCAGAGCGGTCAGTATCCCAACTTCTACCGGACCATCGCCTCCGACGACACCCAGGCCCTTTTGGAGGTGAATTTTGCGATCGACAAGCTGAAGGTCAAGAAGATCGCCGTCCTCCACGACAAGGGGGACTACGGCAAGGGGCTGGCCGAATATGCGAAGAAATTCATCGAGGAGTCAAAAAAGGCCACGGTCGTTCTTTTCGAGGGGATCACCCCCGGAGCGGTCGACTACTCCGCCGTCGTCCAGAAGATCAAACGGTCCGGAGCCGAGGCGGTGATTTTCGGCGGCTACCATCCGGAGGCTTCTTCCATTGTCTCCCAGATGCGCAAGAAGGACATGAAAATCCATTTCATCTCCGATGACGGCGTGAAGGACGATACCTTCATCAAGGTCGCCCAGAAGTATGCGGAGGGCGTCTACGCCACCGGTCCGAAAGACACCTCAAAGAATCCGCTGGCCATCGCCGCCATTGAGGCCCACAAGAAGGCCTACGGCGCCGATCCGGGCGCCTTCTTCCTGAACGGCTATGCCGCGGCCCAGGCTATCCTGGCCGCCATCCAAAAGGCCGGTTCCACGGACTACGCGGCCGTCGGCAAGGCGCTTCAAACCGAGTTTGTGGAAACCCCGCTGGGAAAGATCAAGTTCGACAAGAGGGGCGACGCGATCGGCGTCGGCTTCTCCATGTACCAGGTGCGCAAAGGGGTCTATGTCGAGGTTAAATAACGGCTGATCGGGACATTCTGATTTCAGGGGAGAGGTCTTTTAGCAGCCTCTTCCCTGAATTTTTTTATCGAGGACGCCTCCGGGCGCACTGCGGACGGATATGGACTATTTCCTGGAACTGCTGCTGGGAGGGCTCACCAGGGGAAGCATCTATGCGCTGATCGCCTTGGGCTACACGATGGTCTATGGCATCATCGAACTGATCAATTTCGCCCACGGCGAGATCTACATGATCGGGGCCTTCACCGCGCTCATCGTCGCCTCAGTCCTGACCATGAACGGAATGACGGGCATCTCGGTGCTGATCCTGGCCTCCGTCGTGGCTGTCCTCTACTCCGCCGCCTACGGTTTTACGGTGGAGAAGATCGCCTACAAGCCGCTGCGACAAGCGCCGCGCCTCTCCCCGCTCATCAGCGCCATCGGCATGTCCATCTTCCTGCAGAACTACGTCCTGCTCGCCCAGACTTCCGATTATCTGCCGTTCCCGAATTTGATCCCCGTCCTCCCGTTCATGGAGCCGTACTCCCAACTCATGGGTTCGACTGAACTGGTCATCGTGCTCACCACAACCGTGGTCACCGTCATCCTGACCCTGTTCATCAAGTTCACGAAGATCGGCAAGGCGATGCGCGCCACGGCCCAGGACCGGAGCATGGCGATGCTCACGGGGGTGAATGTCAACCGGGTCATCTCGAACACCTTCATCATCGGTTCGGCCCTGGCAGCAATCGGCGGCGTCCTGATCGCCTCCCACGTCGGCCGGATCAATTTCTACATCGGCTTCATCGCCGGGATCAAGGCCTTCACCGCAGCGGTCTTGGGGGGAATCGGCAGCATCCCCGGCGCCGTCCTTGGAGGCCTCGTCCTCGGCTGGACCGAGAGTTTCGCCACGGGTTACGTGTCGAGCGACTACGAGGATGTGTTTGCCTTCTGTCTTCTGGTCCTGATCCTGATCTTCCGTCCCGCAGGACTGCTTGGCCGGTCGACGGCCCAGAAGGTATGAGAGAGGAGTCCGCCGGCCTATGAAAGCCCTGTCGGAATTCAAAAAAGCGCTGATCATCTCGCTCTGGTTCATGCTCCTGACCTTTCCGATCATGGTCATCCGGGTCAACACGATCGAGAAGGTCGTGGAGTGGCGCTGGCGGAACATGGCTTTCATCGGGATCGGGAGCTTCCTGCTGTCCTTCGTCTGGCGCTATCTGCTGGGCCGCAAGGAGAAAGGCAGGAAACTGGCCGAAGCGGGCAGTGTCGAAGCCCGGCCGTTCAGCCGGCGCCTCCTGGACGAACCACGCATCTATCGGCCGGCGCTTGCCGCTGTCACACTCTTCGCGGTTGCCTTCCCCTTTCTGTTCTCCAGCTACCAGACGAACATCATGACGACCGCCCTGATGTACGTGATGCTGGGTCTGGGCCTGAACATCGTCGTTGGCCTGGCGGGACTGCTGGATCTCGGCTACGTGGCCTTCTATGCCGTCGGGGCTTACAGTTACGCCCTGCTGAACCACCACTTCGGCTTGGGGTTCTGGGCAATCCTGCCGGTGGGCGCCCTGCTCGGCGTTCTCTTCGGCATCCTCCTGGGTTTTCCGGTCCTCCGCCTCCGGGGAGACTACCTCGCTATTGTTACGCTCGGCTTCGGCGAGATCATCCGCCTCATCCTGGAGAACTGGAACGAATTCTCCTTCGGGCCGAGCGGAATCGCCAATATCCCGCGGCCGGGCCTTTTCGGCATTCAGATGTCGCTGAACGAAGCGACCATATACCTCTATTTCCTCATGATAGCCTTGTGCCTCTTTACGATCTTCGTCGTGAACCGGCTGCAGGATTCGCGGATCGGCCGGGCCTGGATCGCACTCAGGGAAGACGAGGTCGCCTGCCAGGCGATGGGGATCGACAAGACGAAGACAAAACTGACCGCGTTCGCCCTCGGGGCCACGTGGGCCGGGATGGTCGGCGTCATTTTCGCCGCCAAGACCACCTTCATCAACCCGGCGAGCTTCACTTTCCTGGAGTCGGCGATGATCCTCTCCATCGTGGTCTTAGGCGGGATGGGCTCGATTATCGGCGTGATCCTTGGGGCCTTCATCCTGATCCTGACCCCTGAATATCTCCGGGCCTTCAGCAATTACCGGATGCTCCTTTTCGGAACGACGATGGTTTTGATGATGGTCTTCCGTCCTCAGGGGATAGTGACGAATGTCCGCCGGATCTACAAGTTCCGCGCGCGGGGGAGGGACGGCGAACCGTCGCAGGCATGATATGGACAGTGTTCTGGAAGTGAACGGGACGACGATGGACTTCGGGGGCCTCCGGGCCCTCCACGCCGTCGACCTCCAGGTCCGGCAGGGGGAGATCGTCGCCCTCATCGGTCCCAACGGCGCCGGCAAGACGACTTTCTTCAACTGCGTGACCGGAATCTATGACCCTACCGAAGGGGATATCTTCATTTCGCCGCCGGGGGGAAAGCGCCGGCGGATCAACGGCATCAAGATCAACAGGGCCGCGGAGCTGGGAATGGCCCGGACCTTTCAGAACGTCCGCCTTTTCCCCAACATGACCGTTTTGGAAAACGTGATGATCGGCCGTCACTGCCGGGCGAAGGCCGGCGTCCTGGGGGCAATCTTCCGGGGCTGGGACACGAGGCGGGAAGAACAGGAGATCGTGGACCACAGCTACGAGATCCTCGTCAAGATCGGCCTCGCCGATCAGGTGGATGAACTGGCGAAGAACCTCCCCTACGGCGCCCAGCGCCGGCTCGAGATTGCCAGGGCGATGGCCACCGAGCCGTTTCTGCTGCTCTTGGACGAACCGGCAGCCGGGATGAACCCGCGGGAGACGGAGGCGCTCGAAGAGCTGATTGTCCAGATCCGCGACGAGGAGAAGATCTCCATCCTGATGATCGAGCACGACATGAAGATCGTGATGAGCATCTCCGATCGGATCTTTGTCCTGGATTACGGGGAGAAGATCGCCGAGGGAACCCCTGCGGAGATACGGGAAAATCCGGTCGTGATCAAGGCCTATCTCGGGGAAGACGTGAATGCTTGAGCTCAGGAACGTCGAGACCTTCTACGGGAACATCATGGCCCTCAAGGGAATCAGCCTGTCGATCTCCGAAGGGGAGATCATCACCCTGATCGGCGCCAACGGCGCAGGCAAATCGACGACCCTGATGACGATCTGCGGCCTCGTCCCTGCGCGGCGCGGCGACATCCTCTTTATGGGAAGGCCGATCGGGCGGATGGAACCGCACGAGATCGTCGCGTTGGGCATCTCTCAGGTCCCCGAAGGCCGCCGGATCTTTCCGCTGCTGACGGTCACGGAGAATCTCGACATGGGCGCCTTCCTCCGGAAGGACAGGGCTCAAATCGCCCGGGATAGGGACCATGTCTTTTCGCTGTTTCCGATTCTGAAGGAGCGGCGCCATCAGCAGGGCGGGACGCTCAGCGGCGGCGAGCAGCAGATGCTGGCCATCTCCCGTGCTCTGATGGCCCGGCCGCGGCTGCTTCTCCTGGACGAGCCTTCGCTCGGATTAGCCCCTCTCGTCGTGCAGCTGATCTTCCGGATGATTGAGAAGATCAACGAGGAGAACCGGACGACGATCCTTCTCGTGGAACAGAACGCGAACATGGCCCTCAAGATCGCCCATCGCGGCTATGTCATGGAGAACGGCCGGATCACCCTGGAGGGCGTCGCCGCGAGCCTCCTCGACAATGAAGACGTGAAGCGGGCCTATCTGGGTTTATAGACACGCACCTCGCCCCGACACGACACAGCTTGTGTTTCACTTGCACCTTTCCTTCCAATAATCCGAACAATTATGTCCTATTCTCCTGAGAGCAGACAATTATGTGTGTTCTTCCAAGGACCATTATCTCATAACTCACTATATATTTAAGACAATTTATAATGGCAAGATAATTGCGTTCGGTTGATTCAGTATCTGATGGGAGGGGATATCGTGGTCAATCCGATCAACGCAGGCGATACCGCCTGGATTCTGGTTTGTTGTTCTCTGGTGCTCTTGATGACGCCGGCCTTGGCGCTTTTCTACGGGGGGATGGTGCGCCGGAAAAACGTTCTTTCCACGTTAACCCTGAGTTATATCTTCATGGCCCTGATCGGCGTCCAATGGGTGGTCTACGGTTATTCCCTCGCCTTCGGTTCGGACATCAAAGGGCTGATCGGCGGTCTGAACTTTGTCGGATTTACCGGCGTAGATGCGCTGCCCAACGGAAACTACAGCAAGACCATTCCTCATGGGTTGTTCGCCGCTTTTCAGATGATGTTCGCGGTCATCACGCCGGCCTTGATCACCGGCGCCTTTGTGGAGCGGGTGAAATTCAAGAGCTTTCTGTTGTTCAGCCTGCTCTGGGCGACCCTGGTATATGATCCTCTGTGCCACTGGGTCTGGGGACAGGGCGGTTGGTTGAAGGAAATGGGGGTTTTGGATTTCGCCGGCGGGACGGTGGTCCATATCGCCGCCGGTTTTTCTGCCCTCGCCTTTGCGCTGGTGATCGGCCCGCGCAAGGGATATGGCAAGTCTCCCATGGAACCGAACAATATTCCACTGACTGTCCTGGGAGCCGGATTGCTGTGGGTGGGTTGGTTCGGCTTTAACGCCGGCAGCGCCCTGGCCGCCAACGGTATAGCCGTCAATGCCCTCTTGACCACCAACACCTCCGCTGCAACGGCAGGTCTGGTCTGGATGCTTCTCTCCTGGTTGGATGGAAGGCCAAGTACTTTGGGAATCGCCACGGGGATGGTGGTAGGTCTGGCGGCCGTGACTCCGGCTTCGGGCTATGTAACACCTTTGGCTGCCATGGTTATCGGGGGAGTAGCTGCACCTCTCTCTTATTACACCATGCGTTTTCGGGATAGACGTAAACTCGATGAGTCCCTCGATGTCTGGGCCTGTCATGGTATATCCAGCAGTTGGGGAATGGTGGCCACCGGTCTTTTTGCCACGATGGCAGTCAATAGTAACGGAACCAACGGCCTGTTTTTCGGTAATCCTGGGCAGATCGGCGTTCAACTTTTTGCAGTGATGGTCACAATAATCTATTGCTTCGGGGTTACCTATGTTTTGGCCAAGTTGCTAAGCTGGAGCATAGGATTGCGGGTTACCGTCATGGAAGAGGAGGTCGGGCTGGATATCAGTTCCCATGGAGAGAGATCCTATTCGTAAACAAGCTGTTCCAAAAAGACAACAGCCATAGCAAAAGGGCTGTCTGATATCTTGGAGATTTTGCCATGCTGAAAAAGATCGAAGCCATTATACGCGAGGATAAGGTCAACGATGTAAAGGATGCCTTGGAAAAAATCGGCATCGTGGGATTAAATATGTTTGAGATCCGGGGTCATGGCCGCCAGGGAGGCATTCAACTTTTAGGCCGTGCCGGCACCTATCAGGTCAACATGTTAACCAAAATACAGATCAACATCGTCTTGAGCGACCGCAATCTGGAAGAAACGATTCAAACTATCCTCGATTCAGCCTACACCGGTGAACCCGGAGATGGACTTCTCTTTGTTTATCCCGTGGAGGAGGTTATCCGCGTCCGGACCCGTGAACGGGGCCAGGATGCAGTGATGTATCCCGGCGACATCGATGAAAGAAAAGGCCGGGCAAAGGTTGGTCACTGATCCTTACAATCGGTCAATCTTTTTTTGTTTATGATTTGTGACATGAGTTTAAGAATAGGAAATATTCAAATCCGGCAGCGTCAGCAGCAGCAAAAGCGAATCCATGATTCGTTTGGGATTGGATATTTCTAGGTTTCTTTGCTAAAAAATAGAGAATCAGGCCCCGGCGGAACAAGAGTTCGCCGGGGCTTTTTTATTTATACGCTGAGGGGTCGTCTAACGGTAGGATGACAGGCTCTGGACCTGTAGATTGAGGTTCGAACCCTCGCCCCTCAGCCATGATGCATACAAGGTCAGTTATATTTAGATACGATGAAACAATAAGATAATGGGAGGAAAGGGCTATGAAGATTAAATCGCAAATGATGAGCATTAGTGTCGAAAAATTCAACGCCATCAATAATGCAAACGGTGAGCGCCCGGAGCGGCTTTTCGGAAGCATTCACGGTTCATGGGGCCCTCAGTACCAACAGCTTGTGGAGACGATGACGGATCAGGAATACATGAGATTGATGGAAGAACGCTGTGGAATCCTTGAAGAGGGTATTTTCTAAACAGCTCTGCCAAACCCTTTAAGGGACCACCAGCACTGACCTGCCCAAAGCGGTCGGACAAAACGGGCGAGGCGCTCCGCGCAACTCGCCGTTCGGGCGCGCGCAGCGCGACCGAACGGCAAGCATCACTGGCCCCGTGAGGCGCGTCCGCTCGCCTTACGGGGTACAGTGGATGTGTTGTGGTCATTATTTCATTGACACACAAGGCCTTTTTTCTACTCCATCCACAAAAAAGGTAGTTCTTATCAATCAATTCCGTCGGCGGGTATTCTCACCTCGACCGCGTGTTCCTGATGGTCGTCAACAAGGGGAATCGTTTTATCCCGTTGCGGGGCGCCGTCGACGGTCACACTCGTTGCGCCATCGCCAACCTGCCTGCGCAAAACGGCGATGTGGTAGACCGTTTCCCGATACCGGTAGTGCACCGTGAAGCCCTCCCAATCCGCCGGGAGGAGCGGTGCGAAACTCAGT
>Ga0154454_1107_pt1 | contig 10616 bp, 6 predicted proteins | sample RifGroC2_FD_105647 | JGI IMG/M metagenome (GOLD analysis project Ga0154454, IMG submission 105647) | Syntrophobacterales bacterium GWC2_56_13 | reverse complement strand
TGCGAGCAACAGGGAGGAGAGCTCCCGCTCCAGGTCGGTCAGAAAAGGGTTCTTCCGGCCGGATTTCTTCCGGGCGGGCGCCTTTTTCAGAGATTGGATCAGGCGCTCCGTATCCCGAACGTTGAGGCCCTTTTTCTCAATGACCTTCAAAGCGCCGATCTGTTCGCCGGGCAGGTCCAGGGCAAGCAGCGCCCGGGCGTGTCCGGCCGTAATCGCTTTTCCGATCAGGGCCTTTTTAAGCGTCTCGGGAAGCTTCAGCAGACGGATCGTATTGGCCACAGTGGAGCGATCCTTCCCGACGCGGGCGGAGATCTCCTCCTGAGAGAGAAAGAAACGGGTCATCAGGGTCTGATAGGCGTTGGCCTCTTCGATGGGATTCAACGCCTCGCGCTGGATATTTTCAATCAGCGAGAGTTCCGCCACGTCCCGGTCTTCCGCGCTGCGGATGACGACGGGGATTTCCTTTAGGCCGGCCGCCTGCGCCGCCCGCCACCTCCTCTCTCCGGCGATAATCTCATAGCCGTTCTCCGCTTTTCTGACGATAATCGGCTGGATGATGCCGTTCTTCTTCACAGAGGCGACAAGCTGTTTCTGGTCCTCATCGTTGAAGGTCCTCCGGGGCTGAAACCGGTTCGGGGAGAGCTCCTCGATCCCGCATAGGATAAACGCGGGCTTATCACCGATATTATTGAGGAGATCGGGGAACATCGCCCCCAGCCCCCGGCCGAGCGATTGCTTTGGCGGCATCATATCCTTCCGTTGCTTATGATCTCTTTGGCCAGTTCCATATAAGAGACAGCGCCACGCGATTTGATATCATAGAGAATGATCGGAAGTCCATGACTCGGACTTTCCGACAGCCGCACATTCCGCGGGATGACCGTCTGGAAGACCCGGTCCCCGAATAGGCCGCGCACGTCCTCGCTGACCCTTCGAGACAGCAGGTTACGTGAATCGTACATTGTCAGGAGGATTCCCCCCAGGGTCAGGGTGGGATTCAGCCTGGCCTTTATGAGCCTCATTGTGTTGAGCAGGTGTCCCAATCCCTCCATCGCGAAATATTCGCACTGCAGCGGTACGATCAGGAAATCCGAGGCGACCAGGGCGTTGACCGTGAGAAACCCGAGAGACGGTGGACAGTCTATGATAATGTAATCATAGGCCGTCTCCAGATTCCGGAGCAGATTTCTGAGCCTTTTTTCCCGGTCTTCGAGGGAGATGAATTCTACCTCGATCCCGACCAGATCCCGGTTGGCGGGGACCAGATCCAGATGGGGAATCTGGGTCCCGACAGTGACCTCCCGAATGGGGATCTGGTCGATCAGGCAGTGGTAGAGATTCTTTTCCCGGATAGCTTCTCCATCGATTCCCATACCGCTGGTGGCGTTTCCCTGGGAATCACAGTCGATAAGCAGGGTCCTCTTCTCCGCCGCCGCCAGAGAGGCCGAGAGGTTGATGGCCGTTGTGGTTTTGCCCACCCCCCCTTTTTGATTGGCCATACATATGATTTTACGCATCATTTAACAGAACTTTTTTCAGCAAGATGGTGATTCCGGACCCGGAATAGAAGGTAGCACAAAACAACCTTTTTTAAAAGTTTTTTTAAAGAATATTTCAACGGGAAACGCGCCGATAAACAATTATTTTTCTTGATAATTTTATTCCAGGCAGAGAGACGTCACTGCCGGCGGCGAAGACCATGCCGGCGGCAGTTAGGACTCTTTCCGCCGCTTCCAATTCATCGCTGGGATCGGGGCCCTTCATCGCGATGAGAATGCCCCCCGGGGCGAGGAAAAAGGAGGCCGTCCGGACCAGCTCCGGAAGCTTGAAGGCGGCCCGCGAGAGAACCGTATCGAAGCGGCCGGCGCAGGCTTTTTCGCCGATCAGGGCTTCGATGCGCTCCCGGACTACCGTGACCTGGTCGAGGCGCAGGGTCCGGACGAGGTGCGAAAGAAAGGAGGTCTTTTTCCGTGATGCTTCGACGAGCCACAGCTGAAGTCCGGGGAATGCGATCCTGAGCGGGATCCCGGGAAAGCCGGCGCCGCTTCCGATATCGATCAGAAGACCTTCCGGGCGTTCGATATATGGCGCCACGGTCAGGGAATCGAGGAAGTGGCGGATGATGATCTCCCGCGATGACTTTTCCGAGACCAGGTTGATCCGCCGGTTCCAGAGGAGGAGCTCCCGGTGGTAAGCGGCGAAGAGATCCAGCTCCGTCTGCCCGAGACGAATACCGATCTGTGCCGCCCCTTCGGAGAGGGTATGCAGTACGGTTTTTTCCACCCCTCCCTTGTGACAGAGCGTATCGCTCCTGTCAATGTCTTCCCGTAATCTACCACCAACTTTTATTCCGCCGCCTGTCGTTCATACGCTATGCCGCCCGCAGGGCTTCGACAATCTTCATCCGGGAGGCGCGCAACGCGGGCAGCATGCCGCCGATCAAGCCCATGACGAGTGAAAATGCCATGGCCTGCAGGACGATGCGCCCGGTGAGGGTGAATTTGAATGCCAATTCCGAAAAAGTTTGAAAGTTCACGGTGGAAACGGTGATGAGCTGCATGAAGGAGGCGCAGAAGAGTCCCGCCAAGCCGCCGAGGGCACCCAGAAGCAGCGACTCCGCGAGAAATGCAGCCAGGATGCTCCGCCGGCGGAAGCCCAGTGCGCGCATCGTTCCGATTTCCCCGATCCGGTTGGCCACCGCCGAATACATGGTGATCATGGCGCCGATGATCGCACCGATCGAAAAGATGACGGTCAGCGACAGCCCGAGGATCCGCAGGAACTTCGCCATCATCTCCGACTGGTCGAGATAGTATCGCGTCTCCCGCTTGGCCTCGAGCGTAAGCCGCGGGTCCGTCTCGATGGCCGTTTTTGCCGCCGGAAATGCGGCCGGGTTATTCAATTTAAAAATGAGCGATGAGTAAACGGGCCGGCGGAAGGCCTGCATGACCTGGTCCACGTCCCCCCAAATTTCGGAACTGAAGCCGGTGTTTCCCGCATCGAAGATGCCCACCACGGTCCATCTCCGCATCCCCCAGCTCAGGGTTCCCTGAAGACCGACCCCTTTGAACCCCTTGGCGATGCTGTTTCCAACGATGATCTCCGACGATCCCATTCTGAACAGGCGTCCCGCGACGAGTTTCACCTGCGGCCGCAGGGGGATCGATGCCTCCTGTACTCCGCGGACCACGACGTTGGAATTGCCCGCGCCCCGCTTGGGAAGGGCGATCAGGACCACCACCTCCTTGGCGAGGAGCCTGCGGCCCTCCCCGCCGATAGCCACCTGGGGCAGCATCTCCACGATCGAAGCCTGGCCGCGTTCGATGCCGCTCATCACCTCCGATGTCGATCCCTTGCGGAAGACGACCACGTTGTCATCCGAGCCCGTCTCCACAAGCGTCTTCTGAAGCCCCGCGGCCATCATCAGGACGGCGGCGAAGACGAACACGACAAGCGCCATCCCGGAAACCGTCAGGATGGTCGTCAGCCTGCGCTTCCAGAGGTTCCGCATGCTGTAGAAGAGGGGAATGGCCATTATCCGAGCCTCCGTAATCCCTCGGCGATGCCGACGCGGATCGCACGGCGGGCCGGGATGATCGCCGCGAAAAAGGCGATCAGGAGGGCGGCAAGGAGGTCGAGCCAGAGCGTCTGAGCCGAGACGATAAAGATGGGGAAGTAGGTCGAAAGGGTTTGGCTGAATGCCCTGGCCGCCGGAAACGTCAGAATCATCCCGGCGAAGCAGCCGGTCAGGGCGATCACGAGGGATTCGCCGAAGATCATGACCGCGATTGATCCGCCGCCGAACCCCAGGGTTTTCATGATCGCGTAATCGCCGATGCGCTCCCGGGTGGTCATGGCCATGGTGTTGGCGACGACCGCCATGATGATGAGGATAACGACGAAGGAAACCATCTGGATGGCCGTAACGATGGCCCCGCTCATGGCGATGAACCCCTGGTTGAAGGCCTTCTCCGTCTCCGTGAGCGTCTCGGCCAGGGAGTTCTTGAAGGTCCGGTCCACGCTTAGGGCCACATCCGGCGCCAGATCCGGCCTGGAGACGGCGATCATGTAGAAACCCACCTGGTCCGCCCTGCGGGGGGAGACCCGTTTCATGGTTTCATTGAGGTAATCCCAGTGGAAAAGAAACTGCGTTTCATCGATGGTCTCATCCCGGCCCCGATAGACGCCCCTGAGGACGAAATCCCAGTTTCCCGGGAAGATGGTCCCCCTGAGGGTGACGGTATCGCCGATCTTCCAGTGGTACCTCGCCGCCAGCTTCCTGCCGGCGACGAAGCCCTTCCGGTCGGCAAGGAAGGCCTTCTTCTCCGGGGGGCTGAGAACGAATTCCGGGTAGACGGCCATATAGGTCCGCGGTTCCACGCAGAAGTTCGGAAAGAAATTCTTCTCATCGATGTAGATGCCGCCGAACCAGTTGCCCCAGGAGACGAGCTTCACTCCCTCGATCTGCCGGATCTTTTCGGCGTAGGCAATCGGGAGGGGGAAAATGATGGAGATCGCGTTTCTCGTGACGAGGCGGGACGCCGAAGCGGCCTCGACGCCGGAGTACCATGCGCCGATCACTGTCCGAAGCAGGCCGAACGCCAGAACAGCCACGGTGATGCCCAGGATCGTGAGCCCGCTGCGCAGCTTGTTGTGAAAGGCATTCCTAAAGAGGATTTTGAGCTGGAGCATCGTTCAGGTATCCTTTGTCTAAAAGCCTCACAACCTTTGCCCGCTTAGCCGCCCGGGGGTCATGGGTGACCATGACGATGGTCTTGCCCATCTCCGCGTTCAGGCGCTCCATCATCGTCAGAATCTCTTCGGCCGATACACGGTCCAGATCCCCGGTTGGTTCATCGGCGACCAGAATGGTGGGATCGGTGACGATGGCGCGGGCGATGGCGACCCGCTGCTGCTCGCCTCCGGACATCTCCTTGGGATAATGATCCATCCGGTGCTCCAGGCTCACCATGCGCAGGGCCATTTCGGCGTGCTCCCTCCTTTCCCGCCGGGAGAGCGCGGTCAAGTGGAGAGGCAGCTCGACGTTTTCGACCGCCCTCAGCACGGGGATAAGGTTGTAGAACTGAAAGATGAAGCCGACGTTATTGGCGCGCCAATGGGCGAGCTCGGTCTCCGAAAGGGCGGTGATGTCGACACCGCCCACCAGGATCGTCCCGCTGTCCGCCTTGTCGATCCCGGCCAGGAGGTTCAGGAGGGTTGTTTTCCCGGAACCGGATGGTCCCATCAGCGCAAGGAATTCCCCTTCGGCGATGTCAAAGGTGATATCGTGCAGGACCGGAACGGCGAGGCTTTCCCGGTGATAGGCCTTGGAGAGGTTCCTGATTTCTACGATGGATCGTTTCGGTTCGGCCAAATCAACGCCCTTTGCTGTTTTGCGTTATTGCTGTGGATAATCATCAACTATCCGCTTTTCGACCCAAAGCGAACCTGCCAAACTGAAAGAGTAAATTTGAATGCGTTGGTCGAACGCATGATCACTGCGCGGGTGGCATTAACCGCATTTAAAGGGAACTAAGAACCCACCCTGGTTGCCAGCGATTGTTTGAGTTGCCGTCGCAGGTAAGATGTAAGAGAAGCAGCCATTTTCTTGAAGGCATCTAACCGGTTAATTCGATCCTCAAGTAACTTTCGCTCTATATTATCGAGTGCACGTGCCTTTGTTGTTAGATCGCTTTCATCAGTTACGAAGCGTATAACCGAAAAATCGATACCATCCTCCAAGCCGACTTTCTCGGCAAGTGCGACCCAGTCCTTAGATCTGTCCACTGCAGTTTGCGCGGCCTGTGTTAAACAATAACGAATTAGAATTTTTGCCGAATAATCCAAACCATCGGCGAGTTCGAGCCACCTCCTATTTTCGGGATTCTCTTCAGTTTTATCAGCCGCCACTCTTTGCGTGCGAAAATATCTGGGTGTGTCATCGGCAGGATCAAGGCTCTCAAGCGATCGTAGGATCGGTTCGAAATCTTCAAAGGGACGCTTCCCGTTCGGCAACTGATAGCGATGTTCCCAGAGTTTGAGAATGGCATCGGCGCACTTAGAAAATTTAGCCGCTCGATCTTCGTTCTTGGCGGCATCCGCGTCTTCGATCAATTCCGCGATGTAGTGGGCCATCCAGCGACTCAGTGTGTCTACGCCCGGATCAAGCCCCAGCTCTTTGACTAATGCCCGTCCAAGATCTAACACGGCCTTTGGTGTCGACGACAGAGCCGTCGGCTCGAAGGAGGAGGATTTTGTCGTGTGTTTTTCTTTTCGCGTCCGCTTCATATGACCGTCCGTATTCGTTTCGGAGCCGGCGTTCGACCTGCACTTCGCAGATCAAATCCCATCCTCCATTAGTAAGGAAATACCGCACCATGTCGGCTCTTGCCCAAAGCCGCCAGCCATCCGAGCGAATCCTTCGAAGGTAGTAGTCTTCCTCCGGAGGCGGCTCGTCGCACCACGCTTCAGAGATAAAAGCAACTTCGCCGGTGTCATTACAAATCCAGGTGCGATGACTACTGGCCTGCGGCACAAGTCCAAGCGCCTCTGCCAGTTTGCGGCCTGGCTTAGCCCGTATTTGGCCGACCTCATATCTGAGGGGGTCGTGCTCATCGAAGCGCTCATCGCCTTCAATATGCGCCAGCCAGCCGAGAAGACGATAAGGCGGTACATCGATCTGTAGGTCGTCATCTTCATCCGGTATCCGGAAGTCCCACGGATTGCTGGCCGTCTGAAGCGCTCGAACAAGTGCAGGCGCCGTCTCCGGCGACACAAGCGCCGAACTGATTCGAATATTCGTCTCCCGCTTGCGGAAATGTGCGGTGTAATAGCCCTCAACGACAATCCATCCCTCACGGAGCGGCGTGCGTATGCCGACCTCGGTCAGGAATTCGTCGCGGCGTACATTATGGAGCCAGCCGCTATCAGTTCGTGGGTCTTCCTTCCATAACTGAGGTTCAAGAGGCGTTGGGCCGCGATTATCGGAGAGCCATGTGGGAGGTTCTGTGGGAAGGACTTTTTCAAGCCAATAGTCGAATCTATCAAAGTAGTCCGCGTCTTCCTTCGATATCGGGTGGGTCGTCAGTAGTTCGCCCACAACGCAGTGCATTGCATTCCACTCAAGATGTATACCGTAGCGCTCGACCCTCGGAAGGGAACCGTGGTGGTGCGACCATAATCCGTAACGCCTCTCGTCGTAACGACCTTTTCTGGGTTCCTTATCCCACCAATTGGCTTCCGGATCGGCACCCCATTTGTCGAGAATCCACCGCTCTGCGATTTCAAGAACCTGATCCTGGGACGCGGTGGGAAAAATGCGGAGAATGTCCTCGTACCAGTAGGGAATTGTGTCCATCTCATCAAACTTAAACCTGCGTTTGTCATCACGCTCGCGGCCGAATGAGCGGTGCAGGCCCTTCTTCTTGGCCGTCCGGCCCTTGAGTGCGGTGTTAATCCGATCAATTTGCTTGTTTTCCGAAGAGGTCAGGGAAATTGCACCTGCGGATGCCATTTGAAGAAGGGCGCGTTTCGCATATTCCCGAATCCCGACATGCATTAATTCGGGTGAAGTCGCTATGTCAAAAATCTGGGCTTTGCAGGAGGTCAGCGCTTCAGGTGTTTCGGCACTGATCCGATACAGCGAAATCATCAGCCAAAGTTTGGCCGCCAGGAAGTAGAAGGGGCCGGTGGGGTCGCGGAAAGCGTCGTCTCTGACTCTGCTCGATTGTGAGACCGTTGCTGCGACGATATCGAAACAGCCGAGTTTAGCCAATCGGCGCAGAGCGTGTGCAGCCTTCCATCTGACTCGTGTATCGATATCGCTCATGAGCGCGAACAGGAAGCGGGCAATCGCTTCGGTTTTGTCGTTCGGAATCTCGGCAGGTGAGCACAAGTATTGATCTTCAGCAGGGAGCCGGCTCCGAAGGCGTTGTGCGTACCAAAGCAGCTGTGCACCCGCTTCCTCTGCATCAAGTGTGCGCGCGATTTCTTCGGCAATAGCGAACAAGGTGCGGCTGTTCAGGGCTTCACCGACCTGCGCAACACCTGCGAGAATGATCTGGAGGCGGCTGGCGGCATCCGATCCGGTGTAATCCAGGAGCTGATGCAGGACGGACTGTCCTTCCTTGATCCACTGTGTTGCACCATAGAAATGCGCGACCAGAACTGACGAAAGCGTCTCTTTGCACCAGCGGTCAACCGCGGGGGTGCCTTTCCACACAGCCACCGTCTCACGGATCATTTCAACCCGATACGTAGTCCAGATCGAGTCCTCCGGAACCCCGGCAAGTGCGTTTAAGAACAGAACCCTGTCCCTGGGACCGGAGGACACATCCCTCATTTTCTTGAGAAGATTGCGATCATCATGTCGCAGACCAGACGTTTCCGCCGCATGCAGAACTTCCGCAATTGATTCCGGTGTTATGAAGGATCTTCCTTGAGGGTCAAACTCGAACTCCTTAGGAAGATCGTGGTCGTTGGCCAGTCGTGGCGCCTTGTCCGGATGAATCGTTGTTGCCTCTTCAGACTTGTTGTCTATGGCATGTCTCAGAAATGCTATTGTGTTCCTGAGGTGTGTGAGCCACGTGCCCTCTGGATAGTCATTCTGGGAAATCCGATCGACGATCTCCTCCCCTAATGGAAGCCGTGCATCCTGGGGTGAAAGCAGGAGAGTTTCCTTGGCCAGCTCTTCAAAGACTTCTTTGTATTTCTGGGGTTCTGCCGCAGCCCGGGATACAAGCTCTTTTCGAAGGTCACCGTCCGCGCCCCCGATCAGCATGGCCAGGGACGTTGAGGCGTCAGGGCTAATGATGCCTCGTTGCAAAGCCGTCAGGAGAAATCGGCCAAGCGTATTGTCAAGCCTGACGGTGCCATCGTCCGCCCATCGGCAAATGGCAGTTAATGCGGTTGTATCGTCCACACAAGTAAGGGCGTGAACGGCCGACCCCCACGGGAATCCATCGCGATCCGAAAGGCGCTCGGCAACGCCTGAGACAAACGCAAAGATATCGGCTGCTATTGTTCTGTGATCGCGTTGTTCAGAAATGCGGGCACGTTCGGCCAGGACCGATACGAAATCGATCTGATCGAAAGCTTCCTGGTCGATCTCCTTTGCAATGCCGACGGCATCATTGAACAGTGACTTGGCATCTTCCCGACTGACCGGCAGGATGAGCCGGGACAGGCTAATGATTGCATCCAGTTTTTCGGATGAAGCGGCGCGTAGCCCTTTGATATCTTCCGTAGCTTTTGCGACAAGCAGCACTAGCTTATCGGCCTCCGACGTACGGAGCTGCATCCAATTCCAGAGATCTCGACGATGACTTGCGAATAGGTCGCTGAACCGGCCTTTGGCCAGCGTATTTGCGCGCTTGACAAGATCAGACGCCTCAATGTTCTCGACGATCAGCAAACTCATGACGCTTTGGGCGGCCATGTCACGGAGATAGGTGCTGTCGTAATCATAATCGAAGTCGTATGCATGCGAGGCGACGCTGCCAAGCTTGTCGAGTTGCTCATCCGCGATCTGCTGGTTTTTCCCAGCGCGAGAGAGAATTTCGAGGCGTGCTGAATAGACCGGGAACAATGCCCGGATTTTCTTGTCAAGCCGCTCAATTTCCCGATTGTCTGTTTGATGGGTGCCGGTGCGCTTTTTCTGTCGCTTGCCGCCGCGCAGTTTTTCCGGCTGGGGTTCCGGATCGAAAGTCTTCACATACGCAGTGAAATTTTCGTTCTTTGCAGCCCTCCCGGAGATCGTCTCCTTCAGAAGCCAGCATCGGAGGAGGCCATCAAGTCGATATACATCCGAGCCATATAGGTGCCGCTGCTGTTTGCCTTCGAGGGCTTCCAGAATTCGGTTCACGGCGCACAGAACGGTCTGGCTGTCCAGGCCCAGCTTAAAGGCAAGCTCACAAGCCGTGATGAAGGTATCGAGCAGTTTCTCCTGCCACCCATCCTTACCATACGAAATCCGAGAGGCGCCAGCGTCGGGGATAAAACGACGCCGAATGCGCCTCAGAGACTTTTCGATCGCAAACCCGTTAACGGATTCACCGGTCATCGCGAGCGGCACCCACAAGAGCAAGTCCCAAGGTCCAGCGGGAGGATACACCCGTAGGAGCTCTTTAATGTGAAGAACTTTTCCCGCCGCTATGAGCTGGGGGACAAGAATGTAAGCGACGCGAAGAGAAACGTTGCGTGGCTTCCATCTCCTAAGTTCGTCAAAAGCCGCTTTCGGCCCAGCAAGTTCCAGAATTGTCTCTACCCGGGCCGAAACATCACGATCTGTAACGGGCCAGTGTTTGAGTTCCTCTTTCACTATCTCGCGACGGCGCCTGAGCCATGCATCGTGGAAGTAAAGCTGTTCTCTGGCCGTTACGCGATCACCTGTCCGGATCGCCCGAACCGCGTCTTGGGCCAGAAACGATCCGTGCTCTTTGACGCGTTCGGGGTCCAGTAGGATGGTTCGTCGCAGCGATGAGCCGGCGAATTCCACCGACAGGTCCAATTCTTTTTCGAGTACCTCAATCACCTGACCTCCGGCAGAGCCGGAGGTATGAATTTGTGAACCGCTCAAAGCGGTTTGTTTATTGACCACCTGAAGGTGGTTCTTCTTC
>Ga0154454_1041_pt1 | contig 10779 bp, 7 predicted proteins | sample RifGroC2_FD_105647 | JGI IMG/M metagenome (GOLD analysis project Ga0154454, IMG submission 105647) | Syntrophobacterales bacterium GWC2_56_13 | reverse complement strand
CGGTCTGGGAAATGAAGAATCCCGACGCCAGGGCCGTCCCCATCATTCAGCATCCCGATGTCCGGAGAGACCTCCTCTGGATGAAGGCGCACGTCGAGGGGATCAGGGCCATGAACTACTTTGTGGCCTACTGCATGGACATGGCGAAATCGACACCCGCTGAAAGTGAGAGGTGGCAAGGACTGGTGGAACTGCTCACCCCGGTCTGCAAGGCCTACTCCTCCGACAAGGCTCTGGAAGTCTGCTCCAAGGCGATCGATGTCTATGGCGGTTACGGTTACTGCCAGGAATACCCGGTTGAACAGTACATGCGGGATTGCAAGATCGCCTGCATCTATGAGGGGACAAACGGAGTCCAGGCGCTCGACCTGGTCGCACGGAAGCTGGCCCAGAAAAAAGGAATGAACGTCATGAACATGTTCGGCGAGATCGGGGCAACCATCGCCAAAGCCAAGGGGATCGACGAACTCAAGGTCTACGCGGCCCGACTCGATGAGGCCTACAATGCCCTCGTCGATTTGACCATGACCCTGGCCCAGTTAGGCAAGAGTTCCGGTTTCCTCATCCCTATCCTGAATGCATCGCCTTACCTCGACATCTTCGGGGATATCCTCGTCGGCCATTTCCTGCTTCAGTCGGCGGCCCTCTCCACTGATAAATTGAAAGCGATCTATGCGGAAAAGGGGGTCGAAGGCTCCAGGGGGAAACAGCGGGCGCTGGTTCATAAAAATGCCGATGTCTCCTTCTACACGGGCAAGATCGCGGCGGCGAAGTTTTTTGCCGTTGAGGTTCTCTGCACGGTGAAGGCGCGGTGCGAGGCGATCAAATCGGAGGAGAAGATTCCCATCGAGATGGCGGATGAATCCTTCACCTGTTGACCATAAGGGTGACTGCGGTAAAAGGCATCGAGGCATGGCGGGCGCCGATTGGATCTGCGGACATAAATCGGCAGCGCGTTCACAGACCGGAAAGAGGGGACGGATTATGGCATACGAAATCAAAAAAGCGGCAGTTCTGGGTGCAGGGGTCATGGGCGCCACCATTGCCGCCCATCTTACCAATGCGGGGATCGAGTGCGTCCTTCTGGACATCGTTCCTTTTGAACTGACCGAAGCCGACAAGGCGCAGGGTCTGACGGAAAAGAGCCCGTCCTGGCGGAACCGGTTCGCGGAAAACGGCCTTGCCGGTGTACTGACATCAAAACCGGCTGGTTTTTTCACCAAGAAAAACGCCTCGATGATCAGAACAGGCAATTTCGAGGACAACTTCGGCTGGCTTGCCGATGTCGATTGGGTCATCGAAGTCGTCATCGAGAATCTGAAGATCAAACAGGAACTCTTCGCTAAAGTCGAGAAGGTCGTCAGACCGGATTGCATCGTCACGACGAACACCTCCGGAATCCCCATCAAGGACATCTCCGTTAAATTCGAGCCCAAACTGAAGGAACATTTTCTTGGAACCCACTTCTTCAATCCTCCCCGTTATATGAGGCTGCTCGAGATAATTCCGGGAGCGGAAACCAGACCTGAAGTCGTGGCTTACATGACCCGCTTCTGTGAGGAGACACTTGGAAAGGGAGTCGTCATCTGCAAGGACGTGCCCAATTTCATCGGCAACCGCATCGGCGTGTTCGACATCTCCAACGCCATCCGCCTCACGCTCGAAAAGAACCTGAAAATCGACGAGGCGGACGCCATTATCGGGAAGGCGCTGGGTCGACCGGGCATGGCCGTCTTTGGAACGCTGGATCTGGTCGGCCTCGATACCTACCACCACGTCATGACTAACCTCTATGCGGCGGTTCCGGATGATGAAATGCGGGAGATGTTTGTTCCGGTCGAGTTAGTGACCAAGATGATGGAGCTCAAATGGCTTGGCAACAAGGCCAAGCAAGGTTTCTACAAGAGGACGCAGGAGGCCGATGGCAAGAAGGCCAAACTGGTCTTAGACTACAACACGATGGAATATCTTCCGGCCGGCAACCCCAAGTTCGCCTCAGTCTCCGATGCCATGAAGAAAGCTGATGACGGCGTCGCAGCCACGCTCAAGGTCATGTTCAACGGGACCGACGTGGCCGCCGACCTGACCCGGGAGTATCTCTGCAACAACTTTATCTATGCCGCCAACCGCGTCCCGGAGATCTGCGAGAACATCGCCGGCATCGACAATGCCGTGAAGTGGGGTTTCAACCACCAGCTCGGTCCCTTCGAGACCTGGGACGCCATCGGTGTCCGCGAAACCGTCGAGGTCATGAAAAAGCTCAAGAAGAAGATCCCCAAGAAGATCGAAGAAATGCTGAAGAAGGGCTGCGAATCCTTCTATCTGAAGAAAGAGGACGGCACTTACATCTATGACTTCGAGAAGAAGGATTATGTGAAACTGGAGGAGAATCTCCGGATCATCCTCCTGCCCGATCTGAAAGAGCGTAACAAGGTGGTCAAGAAGAACGCCAGCGCAACGCTCGTGGACATCGGCGACGGAGTGGCCTGTCTGGAATTCCACACCAAGATGAACGCCGTGGACAACGGGATGATCGAGATGATCTTCGAAAGCTGCAACATCGTGGAGAAAGATTTCATGGGGATGGTCGTCGGAAACCATGAGACGAACTTCTCGGCCGGGGCGAATATCTTCATGGTGCTCCTGGCGATCCAGAAGGGAGACTGGGACATCCTCGAACAACTCGTCGCGTCGTTCCAGAATGCCAATATGAGGATGAAGTACCTCTCCAAACCGGTGGTTACGGCGCCGGCTGGTCTCGCCCTCGGCGGCGGCTGCGAGATGGCCATGCACGGGGCGAAATGCCAGCCCTACGGTGAGACCTATATCGGCCTCGTGGAGGTCGGTGTGGGTGTCATCCCGGCAGGCGGCGGCTGCAAGGAACTGATGGTTCGAATGACGGAAGGCCTGCCCGACGGCGTCATCGATGCCGGTATGAATCTCCAGCAGGTCTATGCCAAGGCCTTTGAAAACATCGCCATGGCCAAAGTGGCGATGAGCGCCGTCGAGGGGATGGAACTCGGGTACATCCGGAAGACGGAAAACATCAGCCTGAGCAGGAATCAGCAGCTCTGGGACGCCAAGCAGGCGGTCCTCGGGCTCGCTAAATTCTACAGGAAACCCAGACCGGTCATGATCCCCGTCATGGGTGAAAACTTCCGCGGCATGGTCGAGGCGATACTCTACAACATGCGTCAGGGTAATTACGCCTCCGATTACGATGTCCACGTCTCCCGGAAGGTGGCCTATATCCTTTCCGGCGGCGACTGCGCCGAGGGGACGCTGGTGACGGAAGAGGAGATTCTCGCGCTCGAAAGGGAAGCCTTCCTGAGCCTCTGCGGGGAAAAGAAAACGCAGGACAGGATCATGCACATGCTCAATACCGGCACGCCGTTGCGCAACTAAACAGGGTGAGGCCTGGAAGACCGGTTTACGACTAAAAGCGTCAGCCGGCTTCTCCTGCCTGAAGGCCATTGAAAAGGAGAAATACCATGAGCGATGCTGTAATTGTTGAAGCGGTTAGAAGTCCTGGCGGACGTTATAGGCGAGGAGGCCTTGCCGCCACGAGGGGGGACGAGATCGGGATCCAGGTGATGAAGGGGCTACTGGGCCGTGTTCCCGAGCTCAAGCCCGAGGATGTGGATGACGTGATCGTCGGCTGTGCTTTTCCGGAGGCCGAACAGGGGACGAACCTCGGCCGGATCATCGCGATGGGGGCCGGCCTGCCGATTACGACCTCGGGGATGACAATCAACCGGTTCTGTTCTTCCGGCCTGCAGTCAATCGCCGACGCAACCGCCAAGATCAGGGCCGGATGGTCCGATGTCATTATCGCCGGCGGCTGCGAAACGATGTCCCACATCCCGATGGGGGGAAACATTCCCCGTCCCAACCCGGACTGGGCCTTCGACGGCAGTATGCCGAACGTCTACGTCTCCATGGGAGTGACGGCCGAGAATGTGGCCGCCAACTACAATATCTCCCGGGAGGACATGGACAAATTCGGCCTGGAGAGCAACCGCCGGGCCTATGAGGCGATCAAGGCGGGGAAATTCAAGAAGGAGATCATCCCGATCACGGCGTACAAATACAAGGTCCTCAAGAACGGAAAGCGCGTCCGGGAAAAGTTCGTTTTTGATGCGGATGACGGCGTCAGATGGCCATCCAAGTTAGAGGACATGGCAAAATTGCAGTCCCCCTTCAAGCAGGGCGGTGGCGTAACCGCCGCCAACTCCTCCCAGATGACGGATGGCGCCGCCTTCTGCCTGTTGATGACCGTGGAAAAGGCGAAGGTCATTGGTGTAAAGCCGCTCGCGCGACTTGCCTATTTTGCGGTGGCCGGCTGCAAGGCGGAAGAAATGGGCTTCGGTCCTGCCTATGCGATACCCAAGGTCCTGAAGATGGCAGGGCTGACAACCAAGGATATCGATGTGTTCGAAATCAATGAGGCCTTTGCCTCGCAGGCCCTCTACTCCATCCGCGCTATCGGAATCGAGGACCGGCTGGCGGCCGGAGATATCAATCCCAATGGCGGCGCGATCGCCCTCGGCCACCCGCTGGGATGCACCGGCGCCAAGCTGACCGCCCAGCTTCTCCATGAACTGAAACGGCGCAAAGCGAAAAGAGGGATCGTTTCGATGTGTATCGGTGGTGGAATGGGTGCAGCGGGAATCTATGAGATGCTGTAGAAATGTGCTGAATCTGCTCTCCTGCGGAAGCGGAACCTGAACCTCTCTTTCTCGTGCTCGTGTTGTGTTGTCCTGATATCTCTCCTCAATGCTGTAAGCCCGACCGGAAAAGCCATGGTCCGATAGATCATGGCTTTTCCAAATCCTCCGGGACAGACGGACCGAATATTACGGAGAGCTCATCAAGCCTCGTTCGCGGTGATATTTTTCTTGAAAACAGGATGCCTTTAGGATATAGGTATCGGCACTTGGGCGGTTAACTCAGCGGGAGAGTGCTACCTTCACACGGTAGAAGTCACTGGTTCAATCCCAGTACCGCCTACCATGAAAATCAGGGGATTAGCCATTTACGGTTAGCCCCTTTTCTTCTTTTGTGACCAAAATGTGACCGGTTCCCTCAAAAATGGATTTTTCCAACCTGCAGGCCGCTTCCTGATTTTCCCCTTTCATAAGGTGTGCATAAACATTCAGCGTCACCGTGGGGGATGAATGGCCCATTTGCGTCTGGATATATTTGACGTTCTCCCCCTGTGCCAAAAGAAGGCTTGCGTATGTGTGCCGCAAGTCGTGAAATCTGATCTGAGGGATTCCGGCGTCTTTCAGCGCTTTTCTGTAATACCGTTGAACCATGTTGCTATAATTCATCGGCTCCCCGGCCTCATTCGGAAACACAAGGTCGTCATCCTTTCCGCCGTTTGCTAATTTCCATTCAGCCAAAGCCTTTACCGCCATAGGTGCAAGGTCGATCTGCCTTGCAGACCCTTTTGTTTTCGGGGTAAAGAAACGGCCCATGTTGAAAGTCCGATTGATGCTGATCTGTTTTTTTGAAAAATCCACGTCAGACCATTTCAGCCCCAGGATTTCACCTTGACGCGCGCCGGTCATGATTGCCGTGAGAAACAGGGCTTTGTATTTATGATCCGTAACCGCTTCAAGAAAATTCCTGATCTGTTCGGGTGTCAATATGGAAATCGCCTTTTCCTGACCCTCTTTCCCCTGGTTCCGTGGCCTTTCGGCATCCCTGACCGGATTGTAATCAATAAGCCGGTGCCGTACTGCATAGGCCATGACCTGGTTCAAAATAACGATGATTTTTCGCGCCGTCATCAATCTGATTTTCTTCTCCGTTCCCGTGGGAATGTATCCCGCCTCTCTGGTCGTCGCGGTTGATTTTGATTTGTCCTGCAATTTTGAGATAAAATTCTCAACGATCGCCGTGTTGATTCGATTGATTTTCAGGTCGTCAAGATCATTGAGGTGTATCCGGCAATTGGTTTCATAGGTTTCATGCGTCGTTGGACTGCACCCCTGCGGTTAGACAGCGGCAGTTAGGGCATTCGGGCAGAGGTTTTGGGTCTTCATAAACAGGTCTTCAAATTCTACAGGCGGCCGGTATCCGAGAGAGGAATGCAGCCGTTTGCGATTATAGACTTCTTCGATGAAATAGGGAAGCCGGTTTTGGACATCCTCCAGAGTCCGATATTCCCAAAGATAGACCTCTTCGGTTTTCAGGGTTTTGATGAAGCTCTCGGCGGTCGCATTGTCGTAGGGATTTCCCTTTCGAGCCATGCTGATCCGGAAGCCGTGCTTCAGCAACATCTCCACGTAGTCATGGGAGGCATACTGGACACCCCGGTCGGAGTGGTGGATGATCCCCTTCGGCGGATTACGATGTGCAATGGCCATCCGGAGAGCTTCCAGGCAAAGCGTGGTATCGATGTCCGAGGAGACGGCATTTCCTACGGCCCGGCGGGCGAAGAGGGCCAGGATGACCGCCAGATACACGAAGCCGCACTGGATGCCGATGTAGGTAATGTCACCCGCCCAGACCTGGTTTGGACCCGTGACGGCCAGGTTCTTCACCAAATTGGGATAAATCCGATGGGGGTGGTTGCTGTTTGTCGTGCGAATCCATCGGCGCTTGGGCTTCCGGATCAGTCCTCGCTCACGCATGATGCGCAACACCTTCTTTGAGTTGCTCGGATCTCCCCGGCGGTGAAGCTCCCTGGTCACCCGGCGATAGCCGTAGCCAGGAAATTCCTCAATGATCGCTTCGATGCGATCGATGAGTTTCTGGTCATCATCGGCCTCGTTCTTCGGCTTGTGGTAATATGTGCTGCGAGGCAGGTTCATGAGCCGGCACCCCCTTTCGGTGTTTTGGAGGAGGTGACGATGCTCAGCAATGAACCGCCGCTTTTCTTCGGCACTGACAAGAGGCCCCTCTGAACGGCTTTTTTTAAAAACTCGTTCTCCAGGGTGAGCCTGCCGACCAATTGCTCCAGTTGCCGGACGCGGTCCTCAAGGGCTGCTTCCTTGCTGGGCTGGTTGTCAAAACGCCCCCTGGCGTACTGCTCTTTCCAGTGGTAGAGAAGACCAGAGGAAATCTCATGGCGTCGTATGAGCTGGGCCGGGGTGCTCATCCCGCTCAGCAGTTCTTCAACAACCTGACGTTTTAGCTCGATGCTGAATCTTCTTCGGTGCTTCATGGCAAGATCCTTTCTCCCGTTATCCGGGATGTTCGATCCTGCCGACTACTCTAACATATTTTGTCCAACTTCAGGGGTGCAGATCAATTTAAATATATGCAATATAAGAACCTTGACAGTACATTTGACATCATTGCAGATAAAATAGACCAAGGTCTTCCGATCATGGCCGGGTGGACAACAGTAGATTTAGGTGTCCATTGTGCGCTTGTCGTTGGCTATCGAAAAGAGAGTCGAAATTGGCTAACCCTGAATGATCCCAGTGGCGGAAATGAAGTATGCTGGGAGGTGTTAAAGAGTATAAACAAGTCTCGTCTTGACCTTGTAAGTGTAAACCAGCATGATGGACCAAGACCTGATCGTTTGACAGTAGTCTTCAATTCTAAGAATTCAAACTTGAAACCAAGACAGATTGATCGTTGGTGGCCATACAAAGGTGAGGTATGCTATCGTCCGATTGACGAACTTTACAACATTGCAAAGAGCAACTCGCTGGAAGCTATGCAAGAGCCTTGATAAAAACGAAGGTTGATAGCAAATACAAGTCTACAGAACAAATATCCGGAGCAACTTGTTGAATACGGGATTGAACTCTACTATAAAAGTATATCAGCTTTGCTCACTGACTACAATAAATAATCGATAAAATTCCAACATCATTTAGATTAAAGTGTGTTAGAGATCCCTGCCGGATTGGGTTCGGAATCACCGGTTTTGAATCGCTATTGAATTATCCAAAGGAGTGGTTGAAGTTACCTATATTTGCGGTTGTGAAAAGCCGGCGAGTCTGTTATTTTCCAGCGCATGAAACATATCGTGATGGGGACGGCGGGTCATGTGGACCACGGCAAGACGGCACTGATCAAACGCCTCACCGGCGTGGACACCGACCGCCTCAAGGAGGAGAAAGAGCGGGGGATCACCATCGAGCTCGGTTTTGCGTCCCTGACCCTTCCCGACGACCGGATCCTCGGGGTTGTCGATGTCCCCGGCCACGAGCGATTTGTCAGGCACATGGTGGCCGGGGCCGCCGGTATCGATTTAGTCGTTCTGGTCATTGCCGCCGACGAGGGGGTCATGCCGCAGACGCGGGAGCACCTCCAAATCTGCACCCTCCTTGGGATCCGGAAGGGGTTCGTCGCCCTCACCAAGATTGACATGGTGGATGATGAGTGGTTGACGCTGATCCGTGAGGATGTCCGCGAGTTTCTCCGCGGGACATTCCTGGAGGAGGCCCCGGTCGTTCCTGTCTCTTCGCTGACCGGAGACGGTTTTCCAGAGTTGTTGCAGACGATTGAGCAGGCGGCCGGCGAGGTGGAAGAGTCGGCCGATGTCGGTCTTTTCCGCCTGCCGGTCGACCGGGTCTTTACGATGAAGGGGTTCGGCACCGTCGTCACGGGGACGCTGATCTCCGGAAAGGTGACTACCGGCCAGGAAGTGGAGGTCTCTCCGGTCGGGCTCCGGGCCAGGGTGCGGGGGATTCAGGTCCACAACCGGTCTGTGGAGACCGCCGAGGCCGGTCAGAGAACGGCCATCAATCTACAGGGGATCGAAAGGGCGGCTGTCGAGCGGGGACATCTCCTTGCCGGGCCCGACACCCTGGTCCCATCGCAACGTCTCGACGTCGTATACCGTCATCTCGCCGGCGCCGGCAGGAAGATGAAGAACCGGACCCTCGTCCGGTTCCATACCGGGACCAGCGAGGTCATGGCGCGGCTGATCCTCTTCGACCGGGACGAACTGGAACCGGGAGGGGAGGGCTATGCCCAACTCGTTCTGGAGAGCCCCCTGGCCGCCGTGGCCGGGGACCGGTTCGTCGTCCGGAGCTATTCCCCCATAACGACGATCGGGGGGGGTGTAATCGTCGATCCCCTGCCCGCGAAGCATAAAAGGTCAGCGGAAGGGGTCCTGCAGGAATTCCGGCGACTGGTCGGCGGCACGGAGGCGGAAAGGGTGGCCACCGTCCTGGCGAGGGCCGGGATGGGGGGGATCACCGAATCCCACCTCATTGTCAGAACCGGCACTCGTGGGAAGGAACTGCGGCGAATACTGGAGGGAATGTTCAGCGCGAAAGAGGCTGTCCTCGTCGATCGGGACGAGATGAGGGTCCTTTCCCATCTGGTTTATGGAGACCTCCAGGCAAACATCATTCAGGAGCTTCAGACTTACCATGAACGGTTTCCGCTGAAGGAGGGACTTTCCCGGGAGGAGTTGCGGACGATGCTCGGGCTGGGCGAAGGGGTGGGGCAGAAGATCTTCGGGATGGCGCTCAGGGACCTGGAAAAGCGGGGCGAGCTCGTCGCCGAGAAGGAAAATATCCGCCTGACGGGACACCAGGTCCAACTCAAGGAGGAGATGGGAAATCTTCGCGAAGCACTCTCCGCCGTCTACCGCGAAGGGGGGCTGGCGCCGCCCACGGCGCGGGAGGTGCTGGAGCGGTTTCCCGACCGGAAAAAAGAGATCGCGAGTCTCATCCAGGTGATGACCCGCGAGGGCGACCTGGTCCGGATCAGCGAAGATCTCCACTTCCACCGGGATGCCCTGGCGCGACTTCGGGAGGATTACCGGCAGCTTCTCCTCCGGGAAGTGCAAGCGACGCCGGCCAGCTTCAAGGAGCTCACCGGGCTTTCGCGAAAGTTCATCATTCCGCTGATGGAGTATTTTGACATGACCAAGCTGACCATGCGGGCGGGCGATCACCGGGTCCTCCGGGAGAGGCAGGAAAAATGAAGATCAATTCTGATGAAGGGCGGTAAGGATTTGAAATCAAAATCGGTTTTCGTAAAAGATCTCAAGACCGGCGACAGGGTGAGCGAGGTTTTTCTCGCGGCGGAGAAGAATCTTGCCTACTCCCAGAAGGGATCCCCCTATCTGAATCTCCGTCTGAAGGATCGGACAGGGGATGTGGAGGGGAAGATCTGGGAAAATGCCCTGGCTTGGGACAAGGCGTTCAAAAAGGGCGATCTGATCCGCGTCCAGGCCAGGGCGCTCAGTTTTAAAAATGCCATCCAGCTCTCGATAAGCGAACTGAGGAAGGTCGAGGATGGGGAGGTCGAACTGTCCGACTATTTCCCGGTGGCGAGGGGGGATCTCGACGACATGTTCGCCGGGATTCTCGCCTATGTCGAGCAGGTCAAGACCCCTTGTCTAACTGCACTTTTGCATGCATTCTTCGAGGACGAGAAGATTGCCGCGCTCTTCATGAGGGCGCCGGCGGCCAAGGGGTTTCACCATGTCTACATCGGCGGTCTTCTGGAACACACCCTTTCGGTGGTTCGGCTGCTCGACCTGGCGGCCGGTCATTATCCGGGGGGCAACAGGGATCTCCTGATCGCAGGCGGCATCCTCCATGACATCGGGAAGATCTATGAATTTTCCTATGAGCGGATCGTGGAATACAGCGATCCGGGACGGCTGGTCGGTCACATCGTCATCGGCGTGGAGATGGTCGATGCGAAAATCGCGGCCATTCCCGATTTTCCGGAACAGATCGCCATGGAACTCCGGCATCTGATCCTCAGCCATCACGGCGTTCTCGAATACGGCTCGCCCAAGAGGCCCAAGACAGTGGAGGCCTTGATCGTCCACTACATGGACGATCTCGA
>Ga0154454_1106_pt1 | contig 10782 bp, 6 predicted proteins | sample RifGroC2_FD_105647 | JGI IMG/M metagenome (GOLD analysis project Ga0154454, IMG submission 105647) | Syntrophobacterales bacterium GWC2_56_13 | reverse complement strand
GCATAAAAATCTTTGCCAGCGGCGTGATCCTTAAGACCAAGGGCACGCAAAACATTACGGCGACCGATACAGTGATGGCGACGATCACGGGCAGCCAGACGGGGATCGCGGTGATTGCCGGGCCCGCCTTCAGGATCAGTCTGACGGCGAATCCTATGACCATTTCGAGTTCGACCGCTTCCGTGTCCACACTGAGCGCAGAGATCCTCGATGCGAACGACAACCTGGTCGATACCTATGTCGGCGATGTCACGTTTGCCGTCAGCGACCCCACTAACGGCGATATCAATCCGACGGAAATCTCCATGCCGGTGGCCGCAGGTAAGGCGACGAGCCATGTCGTCTCCAAGGTGACCGGTGGCGGCCCCATCAACTGCACTGCCGGCGCAGCCGGACTGACTCCGGGCGCGGTCACTGTCACAACGGTGCCTTTCGGAATTACTGCGCCGATTTTCCCCATCAACGTCCGTACGGGAGAACAGATCAACTTTACCGCAGCCGGTCCGGGTCAATTTAACTGGACGTTCACTGGGGGCGCGCCTGCGACAGCTACAGGTGCGAATGTCACTTGGACAGCGCCGGCAACGACACCGGGGAATACCCCGCTGACGGTTACGGTCACGGTAACAGACCCCGTAAACGCCTTCACTGACCAGAATACCGTCACAGTGTATTTCCTGCCCAATCCGACTGTTATTAATGTGGCTCCCGTAACCGGCAGCACGACTCCGAAAATGAGTTGGAGCAACATTTCTTCCAATGCGGTAGCTTATGATTTTCAACTTGCAACGGATTCGATTTTTTCAGATGCAAATATGGTTTCCGTACTGACGGGAACGACGGCCACGTCCTTTACTCCGACTACGCCCCTGATTGACGGAACGACATATTACTGGCAGGTTCGCGCGATTGACAGCGCCGGGCGTCCCAGCGACTGGGTACAGGGGACCGCCTTCACCGTGGATACGACGCCTCCGGTGGCGGTAACAGGTCTCGGCGTGACGCTACTGGCGACCGGCGATCTGAAGTTGGATTGGACCAATCCAACCGACGATTTTACGGGCGTCATCGTGGTAGGCGCGACGGATGCGGCTCCCGCCTTGGCCCCAGTGAACGGGACAACCTATACGGTAGGCGGCCAGAACGGTGTATTGGCGGTGGGCAATATCAGCACCTTTACGGAGACGCTGGCGCACAATATCCATCGGTACTACAATGTCTTTGCCTATGATTCAGTCATGAACTACTCGGCCGCGGCACCGGCGGAAGGAACCAGCAACGATACCACCCCCCCGGCTGCGCCGACCAATTTGACGGCGGCGCCGGGCGATTCTAAGGTGACCTTGTCATGGACGAAGCCGGCGGATGCGGACTTTGCCGGGGTAATCGTCCTCGTGAAACCAAACTCCGCGCCTACGACGGGTGTACCGGTTGTTGATACTCCATATGCTGCCGGCGATCCCATCGGTGACGCAACGGTGGGTTTCGTAGGCAACGCCTCGACGGCCCCAATTACCGGACTTACAAACAATACCAGATACTTCTTTGCTGTCTATGCCTACGATGAGCGGCCCAATTATTCCGCCACGGCAGCCACAGCGAATGCCCTGCCCGGTCCCCCGGTGATATCTGCACCGACACTGCCGACTGATGTGCGCGTAGGGGATCAGTTGAACTTCATCGCGACCAGCGGAACGGGCAGCTACGCCTGGACCGCTACCGACGGAACGTTTTCGGCCGACACAGGAGCTAACGTGATCTGGACGGCGCCGGCGACGGTTGCCGTTTCTCCCACGGAAGTCACGGTCACATTGACGGATCCGACTACACTGTTGACCGCTACGGGTAAAGTATACGTCTACAGCAATGTGGTCGTTACAGACAAACCAGCCGCCACGCCGACGATCCTTTCGGGGAAAAGCAGCACCTTCAACGCCAGCGGCGGTGACAGTGCCTATACCTGGACGGTGACCGGGCCGGTCGCGGTAACGGGCGGCGCCGGGAGCAGCTTTACCTTCACTGCACCGACGACAGGCGCCTTTGCCGGCGAATACACCATCGAGGCAGCGGACAGCAGGGGCGGCAAGGACAGTTTCAGTGTCCGCGTCCCCATCACCCTGACGCCGTCGAGCAAAGTGTTTAATGCCGCCCAGAATTTCACCGTAGGCGGGGCAGATTCGAATTACACCTGGGACATCCTGACTCCGGACACACTGGTGAAAGTGACCAACGAGGCGGATTACGGGACCTGGGCGAAGGCGAGTCCTGTCTCAGACGATGCGACGAACACCTTCACCCCGGCGGATATCACCGCGGCGAAGAGCTTCTATATCCAGATCACGGTCGAAGGCGATCCGGATCTGACCGCGGACAACGGTCTGAACAAGAATGTCTTCGGACCATTCCGGATCATTCCCGTGGATCTCTACACGGTGAATGTGAAGAAGGCGGACGGTACGGCCTTGAACGACGCAGTCGTGGAAGTGAAAGGCCAGCTTGATCAGATCGGCCAGCCGCTAAAAGGTACAGTGACCGAAGGGAAGGCCACTTTCACCCTCCCCGACGGCGGCAAATACCTCTATAATGTCTCCCTGGCCCCTTATGTTTCACAGTCCGTTTCCTCGACGCTCAAGACGGTCACTATGACTTTGCAGGTCGTCGATAAGACGATCACCGGAACGGTTCAGGACGCGGCGGGTGGTAATCTGAGCGGTGCGACCGTAACGGCCTACATCCCCTCGGCGCTGGCCACGCAGTACGGGGCGACCACGGCGGCCGATGGAACCTACACGATCAATCTGCCCAAGGGTGCGGCCGCAACAGGCTGGACGGTTGTAGCGGGCAAGGCGGGCTACGTAGCCGCCAAGTTGACCGATAAGGCCGCCGGAGCGACAGGGGTGGATTTCATCCTAACAGCGTTAACCGGGGCAGCCCCGGATGTCGATGCGGCCGGCGGGTCGAAAACCCTGTCGAATGGGCAGACCGCCAGATTGGAAGTCCCTGCAGGCGGGCTGGCGAAGGATGCTGTCATCGTGCTCATCCAGTGGATCAAGACGTTGACGACATCTAACTTTACTTCGGCGTCGCCGACCTATGTCTATGAAGTCAAGGTCCAGGATGCCGAAGGCACGGATCTTGCGGCCGCGGACATCAAGCGGTTCGTCATCACGCTTCCCCTCGACATCTTTGTGGTGAAGCCCGGCGATTTGGAGAACAGTATCTTCTCTATCTATTCGGCCAAGTCTCTGGATGACCTCGAGGCAGGGAAAGTCTCTTCCGTGCCGGTGGGCAACATCATTGCCACCGATTATGTGGGAGATGGCACTGTCGGCTCGGTGACCTTCTGGGTCGACCATCTGAGCTTCTTCGCAATCGGCGGCGGCAGCGGCGGCGGCACTACCTCGACCAACGGCTGCTTCATCGCCACGGCAGCCTACGGTTCTTACTTCGAGAAGCATGTCCAGATCCTGAGGAACTTCCGGGATGTGTACCTGCTCACCAACGACTGGGGCCGCGCCTTTGTCAGTTTCTACTATCGTCATTCGCCGGTCATCGCGAATTTTATCGCACGGCATGATGGCCTTCGGGAGGCCGTGCGCCTGGGCCTCGCGCCTGTCGTGGGCGTGGCCTACGTAACCATGCATACGACGCCCGTCCAGAAGGCACTGATCCTGATCCTCCTGATCGGCGTCCTGATGGCGGGCATGGTGATGATCCTGCGGATGAGAAGGTTCCGCCGGATCATCGAGTGATGGGTTAACTTGGGAAAAACGTCCCTGCCCCCGTAACCGAGGGGCAGGGAAACAGATCAGAGGGGGACAGACGACCAGTCTGTCCCCCTCTTCATTTGGAACTCGGGGACAGATTTGAAATCTGTCCCCAAAAAACATGAGCTTTCGGTTGAAAATTCCGGTCCGAAAAGGTATTTATATAGACTCGGGGACAGATTTGAAATCTGTCCCCAAAAAGGAAAAAATCGGGAGCTGTCCCCAAAAAAACCCCCTTTCTCCCAGCGGGCGATCTGCTATCTGGAATAGCGAGGTGAAATGATGATTGAATTTTACAAGATGAGCGGAAGCGGCAACGACTTCATCCTGATCGACAACCGGGACGGGTCGCTTGATGTGGGGGATGTCGTCGCCTTTGTGAAAAAGGTCTGCGAGCGCAAGGTTTCGGTGGGGGCGGACGGCCTGATCCTCGTCGAGCGGTCCGACAAAGTCGCTTTCCGGTGGCGGTTTTTCAACGCCGATGGCTCCGAGGTGGAGATGTGCGGAAACGGCGGCCGGTGCGCCGCCCGCTTCGCCTTCCTGAAAGGGATCGCCGGGGAGAAAGCTTCCTTCGAGACCGTGGCCGGAATCATCGACGCCGAGGTCCGGGGTACAGTGGTCAAGCTCCGCCTGACCGATCCCCGCGACCTCGTAATGGACGACCAGATCCGGATTAAAAAAGAGACGCTTTTCGTCCACAGCATCAACACGGGTGTTCCCCACGTCGTCCATTTCGTCCGCGATCCGGATGACTTCGCTGTCTTCGACACCGGCCGGGCGATTCGCTACCACGAACACTACCAGCCTGCCGGGACGAACGCCAATTTCGTGGCCGTCGATGACCAGCACACCCTGCGCGTTAGGACCTACGAACGCGGTGTGGAGGACGAGACCTTGGCCTGCGGGACCGGCTCCGTCGCCGCGGTCCTGATCGCCGCCAAGAAAGGGTTCGTGGACTCCCCGGTGGACGTCCGGGTGAAAAGCGGCGAGCGATTGACGATCCACTTCGAGCGGACCAAGGACGGCTTCACGAACGTGTATCTTGAAGGAAAGGTTAAAGTGGTATATCAGGGCTCTCTCTGGGACGAAGCCTGGAAGGATAGGTAAGGAATCAACCTCTGGAAAGGAGAAAGACATTGCAGATTGCCGACCGCTTGACGAAAATACCGCCTTACCTGTTTATGGAGCTCAGAAAAAAGATCGCCAGGGCCAAGGCCGATGGCGTGGACGTCATCAGCCTCGCGATCGGGGATCCGATGGAGCCGACGCCGGATTCGATCATCGAGGAGCTCTGCCGGGCGGCCCGCGACCCGGAGAACCACCGCTATCCGACGGACGAGGAGAAGGGGATGTTCGCCTTCCGCCAGGAGGTCGCCCGCTGGTACGAGAAGCGCTACGGGGTGAAGCTCGACCCAGCGACAGAGGTCCTCGGCCTGATCGGTTCCAAGGAAGGCTGCCACCACTTCGTCATGGCCCGGATCAACCCCGGCGACGTCGTCCTGATGACCGACCCCGGCTATCCAGCCTACCAGGCGAGCATCCTGATGGGGGGCGGGATCCCCTACAACGTCCCGATCCTGCCGGAGAACGGCTACCTCCCGATCTTCGAGGAGATCCCGGCGGAGATCGTCCGAAAGGCGCGGGGGATGTTCCTCAACTACCCCAACAATCCCACCGGCGCCTGCGCCACGCGGGAGTTCTTCGACCGGCTCGTCGCCTTCGCGAAGAAAAACGACATCGCCGTCTGCTACGACAACCCCTATAGCGAGATCGTCTTTGCCGGCCAGGAGCGGCTGAGCTTTCTGATGGCCGATGGGGCGAAAGAGGTGGGGGTCGAGCTCAACTCCCTATCCAAGCCCTACAACATGACCGGCTGGCGGATCGGCATGGCCTTGGGAAACCCGGAGCTCATCGCCGCGATCAGCAAGGTGAAGGAGAACACCGACTCCGGGATCTTCAACGCTATCCAGTACGCGGGGATCAAGGCGCTTCGCCACGAGACCGGCAACATCGACCATATGCTCGCCATCTACGCCCGGAGGCGGGAGCGGGTCCTCGCGACCCTGGCGAGAATCGGGATCGGCTTCAACCCGCCGAAGGGGACCTTCTACCTCTGGGTCCCGACGCCCAAGGGGATGGGTTCTTTAGAGTTCACAAACCAGTTGTTCGAGAAGGCGGCCGTGGTCGTGGCGGCCGGCACTGCCTACGGCCGGTACGGCGAAGGGTTCATCCGGATCTCACTGACCGTCCCCGACGCCCGCCTGGAAGAGGGGCTGGTCCGGATCGAGAGGGCATTCGCCTGAAAAGGTTTAACCGGAAAGTTTTGGAAATTAGTTCCCTTCGCGTTCAAGACATTTTTTCGACCCTGCACCTCCTCGCTTCGCTGCCGGGAAAAAACTCGCGCCTTTGGCGCTCAGACAGTTTTCCCGGCGGGCGCTCCGCTGCGGCGGCAGGGTACAAGGGGACAGATTTGAAATCTGTCCCCAAATCTCAATTCGCGCTTCCGGGAACTGATTTCCAAGTTTATCAAAGGTGTTAAGCGATGGAAATCGGGATCATCGGGCTTCCCCAGAGCGGGAAGAGCACGCTGTTCGAGATCATGACCGGCGTCAAGAGCCGGGAGATGCACGCCGAGACCTGCGTCCGGGGTCTGGCCGTCGTGCCGGACGCCCGTTTCGACCGCCTGGCGGAGATCTTCCGCCCGGAGAGGGTCTCGCCCGCCAAGGTCCCCTTCAGCGACGTAAACGCGGTGGGAGAAAAGGCCTGGGACGCAGTCCGCCAGAGCCTCGCCGGCGCCGAGGGGCTCCTCCATGTCGTCGACGCCTTCATCGCGGCGGACGTCCCGGAAATCCTCAATCGCTATCGGAGCCTCGAGGATGAGCTGGCCCTGGCCGATCTGATGATCGTCGAGAACCGCCTGGAGCGCCTCGCGAAGATGGCGAAGAAGCCCCTGACCCCCCAGGACATCCTCCATGCCCATGTCCTCCCGCTCCTGAAGGGGCAGTTGGAGGCGGGGAGGCCCCTCCGGGAACTCATCCTCACGGAGGAGGAGCGCCGCGGTCTCAAGAGCTTCTCCTTCTGGACGATCCGGCCCGAGCTCGTCGTTGTGAACACCCCCGAAGAGAACCCGGCGGTTGCCGACGCCTTCCTCCGGGAGGCGGGGCTTTCCGTCCCGGCCATCGGGATCTGCTGCGCCATCGAGGCGGAGCTGATGGCCCTCCCGCCGGAAGAGCAAAAGGAGTTCCTGGAATCAATGGGGATCGCCGAGGCCGCCTTCGGACGGGTCATCCGCGCGTCCTTTTCCCTCCTCGGCCGGATCTCCTTCTTCACCGTCGGCGAGGACGAGGTGAAGGCCTGGGTCATTCCAGCGGGCACCAAGGCCCCCCGAGCGGCAGGGACGATTCACAACGACTTCGAGCGGGGGTTCATCAAGGCCGAGGCGATTGGTTTCGAGGAGTTCATCGCCTGCGGCGGAACGCACGCGGGCGCCAAGGCGGCGGGAAAACTCCGGCTCGAGGGCAAGGAGTACGTCGTCCGGGACGGCGACATCATCAACTTCCGTTTCAACGTGTGATTATTTCTCCACCAGCAGCGCCGCGACGATCCCCGCCCGGTTGTTCACGCCGAGCTTCCCCATCAGGAGCTTCATGTACCCCTTGATCGTGTTCTCGCTCAGGCGGAGGCGATCGGCGATCTCCTTGTTGCTGCCCCCCGCCAGGAGCAGCCGGAAGACGGCGCCTGACCGGGGAGATTCTCAAGTGTTTCCGACCACTTCAGGCAGAGGGACGATACGTAGGGCGGAATGTCGGTCTGGATGCCCTGGGATTGGGCATACCCGGCGGGGATGGAGCAGGCCTCTTCATTGTAGTAGAGCTGCTCCGGATGCGGCGGGCGTGAATTTGCAGGCCATCCAGGTTTGCTGGACTCTGACGACGGGCAACAGGGAGCGGGAACTGCAGGTCTTGCTGACGGCGATGGAGAAGCTCTCCATCCCCGAAGGCCTGATTCTAACGTATGATGAAGAAAAGAGTCTCCCGGCAGCGCCGGGCCGGCGGATCGCCGTAGTGCCGGTCTGGAAATGGCTGCTCGGGTAAATAGGCATCTGTCCCCATTTTCATCCTTGACAAAAGGACGAAAATATGATTAATCGTCCTTTAAGAAAGGACGTAAAATGATATCGAAGAATCTTATTAAGGAAATAATCCTGTCGAACCGGGCATTCATCCTGGAGTCCGTTTCCAGGATCGTCCCGAGAGCGGCAGCAGAGGTCGCCGCCCCCGGAAAGACGGTGATTATGCATGGGATCCGACGGAGCGGAAAGACGTTCGTCCTTTACGATATCTTCCGAAGGAACAGCGATGCGGCATTGTATCTGGATTTTGAGGACGATCGCCTGACCGGTTTCACGGCGGCCGATTTCCAGACCGTTCAGAATGCGTTCCTGGAACTCAGGCCGGAGACGGCAGACCGGATCGTTTATCTTTTCGATGAAATACAGCATGTCGAGGAGTGGGAGCGGTTCTGCCGGAGGGTCACGGAGAGAGAAAACGCCGCGGTGTATGTCACCGGTTCGTCTTCAAAGCTTATGCCCCTTGAAGTCGATACGGCGATCCGGGGGCGGGCATGGAGCGTAGCGGTTTTCCCCTTTTCATTCCCGGAATTCGTGCAGTTACGAATGGGAAAGTTGGACAATAACGAGATCCTTTACGGAACGGGAAAGGTCGAAACGAAACGGCTTTTCGCGGAATATGCGAAGTGGGGAGGATTTCCCGAAACGGCGCTTGCCGCCGATCCTCTGGACAAGACGAAACTGTTGAAGGAATACCTGCGGGCGATGTTCTTTCGAGATCTCGTCGAGCGGTATGGCATGACGAACATCGCCCTGTTCGACGCCCTCGCCGATAAGCTGTTTTCCTCATTTTCGACGCGCCTCTCCCTGACGGCCTTTTACCGGCAATACAAGGATCTTTTCCCATTCTCAAAGGATCTCCTTTTCCATTACTTCCGTAATTTCGAAGAAAGCATGCTGATCTTCGCGGTCCGGAAATTCTCCGAATCCTCATACAAAAGGAGCAGGAATCCGGTCAAGATCTACCCTGCCGATACAGGATTGTGCCGCCGCGTCACTTCGGAAGACGTCGGTCGCATATTGGAAAATATCGTTTTCATTGAACTTGCGCGACAGGGTATGGAAGTTTGCTATTTCGAGGAAAAGCAGGAGTGCGACTTTATTGTTAAAAATGGAGAGGCGGGGTTTGCCGCATTCCAGGTCTGCCAGGAATTGACGGACGAAAACCGGCGTCGGGAGACGGGCGGGCTCCTTGCCGCATGCAAGCGCCTGCTATTGACCGATGGTATGATCCTGACGGATGATCAGGAGTGGGAGGAGGAAGTGGAAGGAGTCAAAATTCGTGTGCTCCCCGTGTGGCGCTGGCTGATTATGGATAAATAAGGCGCTGTCCCTGTTTTCCTAAGCCGCAAGCGAATGTCAAGGAAAACCTAATGATTATTTCTCCACCAGCAGCGCCGCGACGATCCCCGCCCGGTTGTTTACGCCGAGCTTCCTCATCAGTAATGTAACGGACCCGAATGGGAGTTAATAATCGGAGATGTCCCCTCTTTTTCTTGACAGATCCCCAAAGAGTGTTATGCTTTCTTTCAGGCTGCGTATAACGTTTGTGAAATTCAAAGACCTGACCCCCAAAAGGGAAAGAGGTGTTATCATGATAAGAGCGAATTTTACCATGAAGTTGAATGATCTGGATGCCGGATTGATTGAAAAGCTGAAAAGTCTCTTCAAAAAAGACAAATTGATTGAAATCAACGTTCTGGATGACAGAGACGAAACGGAATACCTGCTCTCGACGTCGGCGAATCGCGAGTCCATCCTCAGATCTCTCGATCAGCTGAAACGCAATGACATTATTTCAAAATCCCCCCACGATCTCGAGTTATGATCACCTTCACAAAAAAGGCTTGGAATCATTATCTATACTGGCAAAGCGCCGACAGGAAAATCGTCGGGCGCATCAATATGCTGATCAAAGACATCCTGCGCGATCCTTAAGCCGTAAATTTAGGGGTGCTTTCGTCCTGTGTCAGTCAATTAACGCATTCAAAAAGACGGGAATTCAGGGACAGATTTCAAATCTGTCCCTGAATTCCCAAGCCAGACAGAACAGCTTATTGCCGTAGGTCGGGTGTCCAGCCAACGTCCCCACCCTCGCGGCGGTTCAGTGGAGCAAGCCGAACTGTAACGGTTATCATGCCGGGCTCAAGTTTGTGATGGCATGATGATTGTAATTTGATCTATTTTATTGAAATTACTTGAAATTATGGCTTTCAACGACCAAAGACAGTTTGCCGGATCGGGATCTACAAAATTTGTAGTTTCTCCTACAAACAGTGCATTACCCCCGGCATTCCTCTTTGGAAGGGAACGGATAAGATTTGCCAAAACCTTGTATTTACTTTAGTTAAAAAAATAAAAGGTGCTGCAGGGATTTTTGGCACACCCTTTGCGTTATAGGTGCATAGTAGTGACACCGGCAGTGGCGATCCACCGCCTGTTTTCAAGGCGGCGGAGGGGTGACCACACAACAGGTGCGTCTAAAATAAAGGTCTGAAATTTGTGATGGCATAATGATCGGAAAAAATAAAATAAATTAGTACCAAGGTACAATAGACTATTGAAAATAAAGGTGTAATTTGGAGCCCCGTAAGAGATTACAACCCAATTCAAAAATAGTCTGAACGAGGATGATATCTGCAAGACCTTTTTGGCGCTATAAATAAGGAGGAACTTTTCAACAATACACCAAGAACCGGAAGGAGGTGCACTGCTAAAAATAATGGCAAACGAGCGTTTTTCGCTTAACCCTACAACGGCACATAGCCTAATCTCAGCTTTTTCTTCCGGTGCGAGGTGTAAGCACGGTGGTTTCTCAGCTGAATCCACATGACTAAGTCAAGGATTTGCTGTGCATTAAAAGTCCGCATGGGCAGTACAATCCCA
>Ga0154454_1035_pt1 | contig 10796 bp, 8 predicted proteins | sample RifGroC2_FD_105647 | JGI IMG/M metagenome (GOLD analysis project Ga0154454, IMG submission 105647) | Syntrophobacterales bacterium GWC2_56_13 | reverse complement strand
TCCTCTTGACACACAAGATCATTCTTCATATACTCCCACCGCGAAAAGGAAAGTTCTTATCAATTCAATAATAATCGCAGATAATTAGGGTAACGCTATGGAAGAAAAAAATTTATATCAAGAGCTATCAGAAAAAATTATGGCGCCTAATTCAAAAATTATTCCGCAACTTTTTAGGATGTTGATAAGCGAAAAGGAAGCGGAGTTTTTGCTCGCGCTACCCGCCACTCCCGCGGAGATTGCTCAGCGTTTCTCAATTATCGAGCCGGAGGCTGATAAGTTGTTAGATCAATTCTTTATCAAGGGTCTGGCATTCAAGTCAAAAAAGCCGGAGGGCGTGAAATATCGCTTATGCCGCGACCTCGTGCAATTCCACGACGCCACAATCCTTTGGTCCGGCGCACAGCGATCATACTTCGATTTATGGCAACGATTTATGGAGGAGGAGTGGCCCGAGTATTCAGGATTAGTGGAAAAAATCACCACAAAACCGCTTAGTCGAATCATCCCCGTAAATCAAGCGGTCTCCGCATCATCCCAAGTATTGGCTTATGAAAACTGCGTCGAGATAATAAACGCAACCAACCGAATCGCGGTTACAAAATGCACTTGCAGACTCATCGCCCACAAATGCGACAATCCATTGGAAAACTGTCTTCAAATAGGGCGCGCCGCCGATTATTCCTTGGAAAGAGGCACAGGGCGCGAAATCTCCAAAGCCGAAGCCCTTAAACTTATTGATGAAGCGGAGGAAAAAGGGCTTATACACGTCACTATGAATAAATCTGATAATATGAACTTAATATGTAACTGTTGCGCTTGTTGTTGTATTACAATACCGGTGATGATTAAATATGGACGAAAGTTGACAGACCCCAGTCGTTTCAGAGCCGTTATTGATGATGCGAGATGTAGCTCCTGCGGCGATTGCATAGAGAGGTGTTTCTTTTCGGCAATCTCCTGTCAACCCACCGATGACTTTGAAGTTGTCAGCATTGACGAGGGAAAATGTATGGGGTGCGGATTATGTCAGGTTGTGTGCGACTGCGAGGCAATTAGTTTGATTGAAACGCGCCCAAAAGATTTCATCCCCGTTATGTAAAATCTTAAAGCTGCGACGAATTATCAAAAGGAGGATATTATCATGGACGTGGTCATTCCCAAGGCTCAGCACGCAAAACCCGGTGATACATTCAGGACGGAAACAAAAGTCATAACCCGGGAGGATCAAGAGAAATTTTGTGAAATAACCGGAAACCTCCATCCCATTTTTTTAGATGATAAGGTTGCGGCAGCGCGAGGATGGGGTAAAAGGTTGGCACCGGGGGTGCTTACCCTTTCATACAGTATTGGCCTTTTGGAGCAGTCAGGATTTCTCGATGATGTCGTCGCCTTCATGATGGCTGACAAGCTTCGCTATCTCGCGCCAGTGCACATCGGTGATGCCCTTTGTGTTGAAGTGGAATTCATCGAAAACAAACATGTCAAAAGCAACACCCGCACCCTGTCGACGTACAAATTTACCACGTACAACCAAGACGGCAAGCCCGTTCTTGAAGCCGTCAATACCTGAATGTGTGAGCTTTAGGTTCCTGGATGGAACCACAGGGGACAACACCAAAGCATGGCGGCATGATGTTATTCATTCGTGTCCACGATTGACACCTTCCATCATCACCGATACCGCACCCCATATTTTGTGGTCAAAATTCAATTGACACACAAGATCAGTCATCATATACTTCCATTGTGAAAAAGCAATGCCTTATCAATTCAATCCAAAATGCCGGGCATGGGTGGCGGAATGATGAAGGGCGGCATGATGGGTGGAAGCATGATAGGATTGGATACGGCCTAGGCCGGTCCCAAGCCGAAAATCGGGAAGTTCGAGGAATCGGAACATGGAAGGCATCATCCGAAATAATTCCATCAAATTCCGGAAAGCACCTGACATTTATACAGTTTGTAGCCTTCCAATCTGACGGAAGCGTAACAAAACCCGTACTCTTCCAAGTGCCGGGAAAAAATCCGGGCTGCCTAAAAACCTAAAATACGTCCGTAAACAGGAGGAAAAAGCCATGGAAACGCTTTACCCAGTATTGAAGGTCGTCCACGTGCTGGGGTTCGTGATGATGTCCGTGCCCCTGTTCAATCTGATTGTGGTCAACGAAAGGGCGCTGATGGGTGCGGCCTTCAATTACGCCACGGATCGGTTCATGGAAAACATCATCCGGCACGGGGCCGCGCGCTGCTACGTGTTCCAACTCACGGTACTGGTTTCCGGCTTATTGATGTTGGCCTTGGGACCCTTGGGGATCCAGGCGCTGTGGACGAATTGGGTTATCGCGGCGAAAACCTTGCTGATGGCCCTGCTGATGGGGCTGCTGTCCATCGTGCATCTCAGGATACAGCCCGCCATCGAGTCCCTTCTCGGCGGAATCGGCCCCGCTTCCCCCATTCCGGAAGGTTTCGGGGCCAGTCTCAAGCCGTACCGGATCCAGCGGAAGAAAATGGCCACCTTCTGCCTGTTCCTTGTGCTCACTTCGATCATCCTCGGTATGCAGGTATATGCGCGCTTTCAGCCCGGGTTGACAATCGGGTTAGTCGCCCTGGCAGCCCTTTTCGCCGTCCGGGCCAACAAAACTTTGATCCGCTTTGGCTGGGTTTGATATAAAATGAAAGTTAAAGTAATTAAGAAAAGTAACCTGGTTAAATTTATTGGTATTCTGTTGGCTATGCAACGGCAACTTTATCAACCATCACCTTGTCAAATGACTGCACAATAAGTTCACGAACATCAACCTTTTCTTCATTCCCAGAATAAACTCAAGAATCATCTTTCTTGGTTTGAGAGGAATGATCATGGCTGCCAGGGATCACATCCTCAAGGAACAGGAAAAATGGGCTCAGGTCTTGGGTCTTGGATAGAGAAGCAACCTGTGCTATAAATAAGTATGGCCCGACCGTTAAGAATAGAATACAGCGGAGATGTTTATTGTAAAATGTATGACTCCATCTCACCCATAAGTAAGTGACCCTATGATTCAACAGACACCAGCCTTCTGGAATGTATCGCCCGCCGATTGCCTGATTCTGGAATCACGGGACCTCTTTGTTGATGAGGCGACCATGACGGGTGAAACCTACCCCGTCGAGAAGGAAGCTGCTCTCTTGCCGTCGGAAACGCCGCTCGCCGGGCGCACCAACAGCCTCTTCATGGGGACCCATGTCATCAGCGGCACCGCCCGTGCCGTGGCTGTTTACACGGGCAAGCAGGCGAAATTCGGGAAAATCTCGGAACGGCTGAAACTGAAACCCCAGGAAACGGAATTTGAACATGGCATCCGCCGATTCGGCTTTTTCCTGCTCGAAGTGACCCTATCGCTGGTGATCGTTATTTTTGCCGTGAATGTCTACTTCCACCGGCCCGTTCTTGAAGCCTTCCTTTTTTCCCTGGCGCTGGCGGTCGGGCTGACGCCGCAACTGCTGCCGGCCATTATCAGCATCAACCTGGCCCACGGCGCCAAAAAAATGGCCCAGAATAAGGTCATTGTCAAGCGGCTGGCGTCCATAGAAAACTTCGGGAGCATGGATGTCCTCTGTTCCGATAAGACAGGAACCCTGACGGAAGGATCAGTGCGTCTGCATTCGGCTTTGGATCTTGACGGCCATGCCAGCGACCGGGTCTTCCTGCACGCCTATTTGAATGCCTTATTTGAAAAGGGCTTTGCAAATCCCATCGATGAAGCGATTCGGTCCCATAAGCAACCGGATGTCTCCGGATACGAAAAGGCGGATGAGGTCCCCTATGATTTTATCCGCAAGCGTTTGAGCATCCTGGTGAGGCATGACGGCGCCCATGTCATGATCACCAAAGGGACCCTGCCCCAGGTGCTGGCGGATTGTTCTCTGGCGGAAACCCCCGCCAGGCATACGGTAGATATTGCTGCGGTTACCCCGCAGATCCTTCATCAATACGAGACGCTCAGCGCTCAGGGTTTGCGGCTGATTGGTCTGGCTTACCGGGAAATGGGAACGGCATCCGTCATCGGCAAAGGTGAGGAGCAGGACATGACCTTCCTCGGCTTTGTGCTTTTCTTCGATCCGCCGAAAAAAGACATTGCCGAAACGATTGACCGCCTCAAAAAGCTGGGTGTGGCGCTGAAAATTATTACGGGCGACAATCGTCTCGTGGCCGCCAAGGTGAGCCGGGATGTAGGCATGCCGGAGGCGAGAATCCTTACGGGCGGCGAACTGCGGGAAATAAGCGATAGCGCTCTCTTGCGGAAGGTAGCGGAGACGGACATCTTCTCGGAAGTGGAGTCTAACCAGAAAGAACGCATTATCCTGGCCTTGCGCAAAGCGGGGCATGTCGTGGGTTACATGGGGGACGGCATCAATGATGCCTCCGCCCTGCATGCGGCGGACGTCGGAATTTCCGTTGACATGGCGGTGGATGTGGCCAAAGAAGCGGCGGATATCGTGCTCCTGGAAAAGGATCTGGCAGTGCTCGTGCAAGGCGTGCAGGAAGGCAGAACGACCTTTGCCAACACCCTGAAATACGTCTTTATGTCCACCAGCGCAAATTTCGGCAACATGTTCAGCATGGCCGGCGCCTCCCTTTTCCTGCCCTTTCTCCCCCTGTTGCCCAAGCAGATCCTGTTGACCAATCTGATGACGGATTTTCCCGAGATGACGATTGCCACGGATCAGGTGGACGTTGAAATGGTGAATCGCCCCCGGCGCTGGGATATTGTCTTTATCCGGAAATTCATGTTCGCCTTCGGGCTGGTCAGTTCGGTCTTCGATTATCTGACCTTTGGGGTGCTGCTGCTCCTTCTCCATGCCACGCCGGAGCAGTTCCGGACGGGATGGTTCATGGAATCGGTCGCCTCCGCCGCCATCATTGTGCTGGTCATCCGCAGCCGCAGGCCTTTCTACAAGAGCCGGCCGGGGAACCAACTGCTCATCGCCACCCTGGCCGTGGCGATAGCCGCGCTTATCCTTCCCTTTACGCCCCTGGGCAGGATATTCGGATTAGTAACCCTGCCTACGTCTTTTCTCCTGATCCTCGGCCTGATTATGATCCTTTACATCTTCACGTCGGAAGTGGTGAAAAAGGTGTTTTATCGGCGATTGAATCATTAAAAGATGGAGACGAATATGACGGCAAATGGGGGGAAAGCGCCACTGGAAGATTTAAAGGAGAGGTTTCGTGCGCTATTTGCTTCCGGGGACACGCAGAAGAAAAAGGGTGCCTTGCCCCCCAAGACGCATTTCAGTATCTGGTATTTCCTGATCACCTTCCTTTTGATTACCTATCTGCAACAATACTTTTTTTCTCCCAAGGTGGAGACGATTCCCTACAGCCAATTCAAACAGAACCTCGTCGCCGGTAATGTGACAAAAGTGATTATCGGCCCGGAAAATATCAATGGCACGCTCAAGGGATTGGAAAAAAAGCCGGAGCAGGCGTTCACTACGCTGCGGGTGGATGATCCCAACCTGGTCAAGGAGCTGGATGAACATAAGATCGATTACTCCGGACGCTATGAGAGTAAATTGCTGGGCAGTATTCTCTCTTGGATTCTCCCCCTCGGCATCATGTTCCTGATCTGGCGGTATGCCATGAAAAAGATGGGGCCGGGGATGGGCGTGATGTCCTTCAGCAAGAGCAAGGCCAAGCTTTTTGCCGAGAATGAGACGATGGTGACCTTCGCCGATGTGGCGGGCATCGATGAGGCCAAAGAAGAGCTCCAGGAAGTAGTGGAGTTTTTGAAGAATCCGGCAAAATTTCAGAAACTGGGAGGGAGGATCCCCAAAGGGGTGCTTCTGGTTGGCCCGCCGGGAACCGGCAAAACCCTTCTTGCCCGGGCGGTGGCCGGGGAGGCAAAAGTGCCTTTCTTCAGCATCAGCGGGTCGGAGTTTGTGGAGATGTTTGTCGGCGTGGGAGCATCCCGCGTGCGCGATCTTTTCTCTCAAGCCGGCAGTCAGGCCCCCTGCATCGTCTTCATCGATGAACTGGACGCGCTGGGGAAAGCCAGGGGAGTGGCTGTCTTTGGCGGAAATGATGAACGAGAGCAGACACTCAATCAACTCCTGGTGGAGATGGATGGATTCGAATCGAATAAGGGGGTCATCATCATGTCTGCCACCAACCGTCCGGAAATCCTCGATCCTGCCTTGCTGCGTCCGGGGAGGTTTGATCGTCAGGTCATGTTAGACCGCCCGGATATCAATGGACGAGAAGCCATCTTGAAAATCCATTCCCGGAAAGTCCTCTTGGGTCCCGACGTAGATCTCCATAAGATTGCCGGTCTCGTTCCGGGCTTTGCCGGAGCTGACCTGGCGAACCTCGTCAATGAGGCGGCCCTGCTGGCTGCGCGGAAAGACAAGGAAACGGTCGGGGCGGCGGAGTTCGATGCGGCTATCGACCGGGTGGTGGGCGGGCTGGAGAAAAAGAACCGGGTGATGAATCCTCAGGAGAAGGAAATTGTGGCCTTTCATGAGTCCGGACATGCCATTGTGGCTGAATCCGTCAAACATGCGGATCCGGTGCACAAGATATCCATTATTCCCCGCGGGATTGCAGCTCTCGGATATACCCAGCAACAGCCTACGGAGGATCGCTACTTGATGACGCGCCCCGAGTTGCTGGACCGGCTGGCCGTCCTCTTAGGGGGGAGGGTGGCGGAGGAACTGGTTTTCGGAGAAATATCCACGGGGGCGCAAAATGACTTGCAGCGGGCAACAGTCATTGCCCGGTCCATGGTCGCGGAATATGGCATGAGCGATCGTCTGGGACTGGTGACTTATGAGTCCGCTCGTCAGCCAATGTTCCTCCCGGAAAACTATACTCCCAATAAAACCTACAGCGAAACAAAGGCGACCCAGATTGATGAAGAAATCTCCGCCGTGATGGAACAGACTCATCAAAGGGTGCGGAAAATCCTTTCGGAGCGGAGGCAAGTTCTGGATGAGTTGGCCCATCTCCTTTCAGAGAAGGAAGTAGTGCAGGGGGAGGAACTCAGGCAGATGTTGTCGTCGACCAACCGAGGCATCAGCGCCTGAGCGGCGCTTCTTTCCCGATCATCAGGAAAATCTCCGGAAGGCTTCCGGCCGGAGCAGTCCTGTCCACCCCCCTAAAAAGGTAATGCAGTAGGCAACGGCCGCCAGGACCATCACCCAGACAAAACCCAGCTCCACGGCGACGACCGTAGCGAGGGCCGCGCTGACAACAGAGAGGCAACTGTTGATTCCCCAGGCCCAGGGGATATCCTGATCTGCTGTCCCTGTCAGCAGGCGGATGCCCAGGGGAAAGGGCATGCCCATGACCAGGGCGGCGGGGGCGATGAGAAGGAGGGAGAAGATGATCTTGGCGGCCGGCGGCAGGGCAATGGTTGACTGCAGGACCGGCGTCAGGAGCAGGGAATGGAGGAGAATGAGGAGGATAATCAGAGTAAAGACGGTCAGCGCGTGTACTCTTTTTCTGATCCAGCGCGCCGAGAGGAGGCTGCCGATGCCGGAGCAGACCAGCATGCAACTGATCACCGCGGCCGCCGCATAAATGGGGTTCCCGAAATAGAGGAGGAAGCGCTGGATCAGGACGATCTCCACGAACATGTAGCCGATGCCAAGGCCGCTGAAGTAGAGGAGGACGCTTATCCGGCATTCGCCCTCACGGCGGAGGAAATGAAGGGGCAGCATGATCAGGATCACGGCAATGATCACGACCTGAAGCAGGGTAAGCAGGACGAGCAGATAACCCGCTTCGAGAAAAGGAAAGGTGCGGGCGCCGTAAAGCCCGGCCAGGTCCGGGATGCTCCGCCAGCGGAGGAACTGGGAAAAATAGGGGCGGTTGTCGGTGGCCGGGCGGATGTTGAATGCGTAATCGGCATAGAACCGCTCCCGTGACGGAGAGAGGATCGCGTCCAGATAGAGGAAAAAACGCCCGTCCTGCAGGCCGTTGAACCGCATCCGCTCCGCTGTCCGCAGACCGGGAAGAAGGGCGGGATCGAAAAGGAGAATCCTGCAGAAGCGTCTGATCTTCTCAGTCTCGGCAGTATGCAAAGGGGTTTTCTTTGCAAGGATCGTGACCGTTCCCCAGCCTCGGACGGCGGCCAGGTGATCCCGGATATTCCCGATGCCCTCCTCTTCGAGGACCTCCGCCAACGTGGCCAGGATCTTCAGGGGATGGCGGAGAGGATAATCCATCCAGCAGGTGATGCTGATCACCCCGCGCGGGGTCAGCTTCCGCCAGATCTGCCGGAAGGCCTCCCGGGTCAGGAGATACTGTTCGCGGACGGCCTGCAGGCCGGAAGCGCCGCCGAAAGCGTCTATGGTGGGGAGCAAAATCAGATCATACTGAGACTTGTCCAGAAAGAGAAAGGTCCGGGAAGAGAGGTTGCGGATCGAGACGGACGGGTGATGAAAGAGGTCGCCCGTTTCCCCGGCCAGCTCGCTGCTGAGGAAGGAGAGGATTGCGGGATGGGGTTCCACCGCTGTGATTTGCAGTGCTCCCCGGCTGAGGGCCTGGGAAATAAGGCTGCCCGTACCCGCATCGAGGATCAGGACGCGGCGTCGGGTTTCCAGGACATAGGGGAGGGCGCCGGTCGTATAGTCCAGGAACGTTTCCTGCTCCTTTTCCTGCCGGGGAACGACCGCCCCGAACCACTCCCCGTTGTTGAACACGGACTTTCTCACCGGGATCCGCTCCTGATAAGTGAGGCTCAGACCCGGCGCATAACGGAGCGCCGGCGACGAGAAGATCTGCATGAGACCATAGGGGCTGCTCCGCTCATGGGTTATCCGGGCGTCGGGCAGATGAAGGGCCCGGCTCAGCCCCTTGAATTCGGAGAGGATCAGAACCGGGGGACGGATCAGGGAAAAAACGGCAGTTAGGCCGGAAAGAAGGGCGGCGACGATGAGCAATCTCCGCCATCGTTTAGGGGGATGCCTCCCCGGCGCTCCGGAGTGCTGCTCGGCTGCGCATCCTTCCGTAGGCGGCAATATGCCTGCACCGCCGATCACCTTCCGGGAGAAGACAGGCCCGTGCCGACCTTCGGGAAGGACAAGCATGGCCGCGGCGATGGCCAGCAGGGCGACAAGGCCGGGAAGCATGGGCGGCGGGAAGAGCCAGAGCAGGCCGGTCATGGCCGCGCCCCCCGCACCGGAGCCGGTCAGATTCCAGAAGTAGAGCCTGCCGATGTCGCCGGCGGCATGTACGAAGATCATGCCGATGGCCAGCGCCGCCAGGAAGAAGGGGAGAAAATAGAGGCAATAGGTGAGCAGGAGCCTGAGAAGCTGGGATATGCCGGTGAAGAGGAGCAGGGAATCGAAACGCACCCACGAACTCTGAGCGATTCCCGTCATCAGGGCCATGGCCGCCCCGGAGAGGACCATGGCAAGGGGCAGCAGCGAGGCAAAGTGTATCATCAGCCAGGGCCGCAGGAGGGAGAGACAGGCGCCGGCGGCGCCGAAACCGAGGAGGGCGACGGCGATGATCATGTAGGCGAAATGATGCCACTGGACCACAGAGAGGATCTGCATGAGCGCTATCTGATAGGCGATCACCGCTGCCGAGATCATGGCCAGGGCAAGATGGAGGCGAAGCCTGGGGACGTCGATGGCCATCAGGGGCTTCCCCGGAACGGGACGAAGCGGACCGGCATGAGCTGGGTCGTCGTGATCTGCGCTCCCTTTTTTTCCACGAGCATCAGCGTCTGGACCAGGAAGGGCGATCCGATGGGGATGACCATCCGGCCTCCGTCCTTCAGTTGTTTCAGCAATGGCGGGGGGATATATTCGGCCGCGGCGGTGACGACGATGGCATCGAAGGGCGCCTGTTCCGGCCATCCGTCGTAGCCGTTGGCAATCCGGACCTCTGCGTTCCGGCAGCCCAGTTTCCGCAGGCGCTCTCGGGCTGCGCGTCCCAGTTCGGGAATGACCTCCATCGTATAGACATTCCGAACGATTTCGGCCAGAATAGCCGCCTGATACCCGGAGCCGGCGCCGATCTCCAGCACCCGGTGGTCTTGTTGGGGGTGAATGATTTCGGTCATATAGGCCACGATGAAAGGCTGAGAGATGGTCTGACCATAACCGATGGGGAGAGGCCTGTCGTCGTAGGCGTCAGCGAGAGAGGCTTCCGGGACAAAGAGATGGCGCTTTACGGTTCCCATGGCCCGCAACGTGGCCGGGTCGGTCACGCCCCGCGCCGCGATCTGCGACCCGACCATGGCTTCACGCCGGGACGTGTGGTGTGCATCCTCGGGAACGGCAGCGACGAGAAGCAGGGTGAAGCCGAGGATAAAATAGAGGGACTTCATGGCAACCTCTCTTTTCCGGCCGGGAAGGCTGGGGCATTGGGTCCTGGCGGGCGCACCATGATTTTTCCCCGCTAGCTGAAACCGATGGCCCGTTCGTACACGTCTCAATAATACCAGAACTGACAGAGGACAACAACCTCATTGAAATGCCTCATGGGAATGCCGTATTAGACATGCCGTCGTTTCTATGCTGCGCCCCCCTGGGACTATAAATGAACAGCTTGACGAAGGCCCCGCACCTTTTGGCAGAACTTTAACGTAACATATGGTACAATATTACTCCAGCCCTGTAAAGCGGACCACTCATGGAAGCCTTCCGCCGCAAGGGCCGGATGTCGGGGCTCATGGAAGGCATCCCGGTCCGTGTGATGATGAATCCCCAAGCAGCTCTGCTGGGAGCGGCCTGCCGCGGAATGGCCGCAAACTGCGTATAGGATGGGAGAAGGAGATTCTGCTATGACAAAACTG
>Ga0154454_1077_pt1 | contig 11117 bp, 12 predicted proteins | sample RifGroC2_FD_105647 | JGI IMG/M metagenome (GOLD analysis project Ga0154454, IMG submission 105647) | Syntrophobacterales bacterium GWC2_56_13 | reverse complement strand
TCGCAAGTTCCTCCGCCATTCTCCCGGAGAGGAGAGAAACATGCTTGAGGACGCCCTCCTTTTCAAAGATGGAGAGCGTCGCCAGGGCTGCCGCGCAGCCGAGCGGATTGGCGGTGTAGGAATGTCCGTGGAAGAACGCCTTAAATTCCTCATACCGTCCAAGGAAAGCGTCATAGACCTCCTTCGTCGTCAGGGTGGCAGCCAGGGGCAGGTATCCCCCGGTCAGCCCCTTGGCCACTGCCATGATATCGGGAGAAACCCCTTCCTGCTCGCAGGCGAACATGGTCCCCGTCCGGCCGAAACCAGTCGCCACTTCGTCACAGATGAGGAGAACCTCGCATTTCCGCGTCACCGCCCGCAGCCTGGCCAGGTAGCCTTCAGGCATCATCAACATTCCCGCCGCTCCCTGCACCAGCGGTTCCACGATCACCGCCGCGAGCGTTTCCCGACGCCGTCCCACCTCCTCCTCCATCCGGGCCGCACAAGCCAAGTCGCATGACTTACGGACCAGGCCATACGGGCAACGGTAACAGTGAGGCGTGGGTATTCTGTGGGTGGTGAACAACAGCGGCTGAAAGATCTTATGAAAAAGGTCGATGCCTCCGGCGGAAACCGCCCCGATCGTATCGCCGTGATACGCCTCGGTGAGCGTCATAAACGCCTGTTTCCTCTTCCGGCCACCTTTTTGCTGGCAGTATTGCAAGGCCATCTTGATTGCAATCTCCATGGCGGTGGAGCCGTTGTCCGAGTAGAAAACGCGGCAACATCCTTCAGGCGATACGGCGAGAAGCCGTTCCGACAGCTCAATGGCGGGGCGATGGGAAAGCCCGAGGAAGGTGGAGTGAGCAAGGAGGTCCAACTGGGATCGAACGGCCTCGTCAATTTCCCTACGCCGGTGGCCGAACAGGTTCACCCACAGAGAAGAGACGCCATCGAAGTACCTCCGGCCGTCCGTGTCGATAAGGTAGTTTCCCTCCCCGCGTTCGATGATCAGCGGCGCGTCCTTTTCCCACTCCGCCATCTGGGTGAAGGGATGCCAGATATTTTCCCGGTCCTTCCGGCGCAACGATTCAGTACGGTTCAATTCCCAGCTCCTTCAAGGATTCGTCGATTTGTCGGGCGGCCGTCTTCACCATGCCCGCCGTGTGTGTGGCCATCAGGGTCAGGCGGAGCTGCCCCTTCCCCTCCGGAACCGTCGGCGGTCTGATCCCGTGGATGAACAGGCCCCTGTCGTAGAGCATTCGAGAGACAGCCATCGTGTCCTCATCCTTGCCGACCGTGATGGGCACGATGGCTGTGTTTGAGGAGATCTTTCTCCCCCGCTCCTCCATCTCCCGCCGAAAGATCTCTCCGTTTTCCAGGAGAGCGGCAAGCAGTTCCGGATGGCGGGATAACAGATCGAGGCTCTTGATCGTCGCCCCGGCGACCGCCGGCGGGAGTCCCGTGTTGAAGATGAACGTCCGGCACTTGTTTATGAAATAGTCCACGATCGTATGCGACGCGCACATATATGCCCCGTACGTGCCAAGAGCCTTGGAGAACGTACCCATCTGGATCTCGATTTCCCCGGCAAGGCCAAAGTAATCTGCAGACCCGCGACCTCGCGGAGGAAGCGTGCCCGTGGCATGAGCATCGTCGACGACCAGGATCGCCCCGTGCTTCTCTTTCACTTCCATCAGATCGGGAAGCGGGGCGATGTCTCCTCCCATGCTGAAGACCCCGTCGGTCACGATGATCTTCCGTTTAGCCGGTGACGCTTTCAAGAGATCCTCCAGATGCCCGGGGTCGGCATGCCGGTACACTTCGACGCGGGCACGGGCCATGCGGCAACCGTCGACGACGGAAGCGTGGTTCAGCTCATCGGAAAAAATCGTCGCCTCCGGGCCGCCCAACGTTCCCAGGATGCCGATGTTTGCCAGGTATCCGGAACTGAAGGTCAGGCAGGCCTCCGCCCCCTTGAAGCGCGCGACCGCCTCCTCGAGTTCGGCATGAACCTCCATGTTGCCGCCGATGAGCCGGGAGGCGCCTGACCCAACTCCATACCTCCGCGCATACTCGGTGAAGGCCTCCACCACTTCCGGATGGTTGGCCAGTCCCAGATAGTTGTTTGACGAGAAGTTGAGCAGTTCTCTCCCCTCGATGGCAATCACCGCATCCTGAGGGGTAGAGACCCGCCTCAGGCAGCGGTAACGCCCCTTTTCCTTGAGGCGGGAGATCTCTTGCGCGATATCGGTAAGGTCCATCAGAGGGCTCGTGGGCCAAGGCCCAGGTCTTCGATCATCCGCAGATCATCCTCGGCAGGGCGGCCGGCAGTGGTGAGGTAGTTCCCGATCATCATTCCGGTGGCCCCGGCGGCGAAGATGAGTCCCTGCAGGTCCCGCAGGTTCACCTCGCGACCGCCGCAGACGATGATCTCCCGCGAAGGATGGCAAAGCCGCAACATGACGATGATCTTGAGGCAGCAGAAAGGCGTGAGGTCGCACTTCCCGTCGAGGGGGGTCCCTTCGATCGGATTGAGGAAATTGACGGGAATCGAGTCCACATCCAGTTCCCGGAGGGTCATGGCCAGCTCGACCCGATCCTCGGCTGTTTCTCCGATGCCGAAAATGCCTCCGCTGCACACCCAGGCGCCGGCGGCTTTGGCCTCGCGGACCGCCCGGACGTCCTCTTCGTAATCGTGAGTCGTGCATATGGAGGGGAAGAATCCGCGCGCGGTTTCCAGATTGTGGTGCACCGATCGCAGGCCCCGCGAGAGGAGAACCGAGATGTTTTCGGCGGAGAGCGTCCCCAGGCTGACGCAGGTCTCAAGCCCCACGTCGGTCCTGATCCGCTCGACGGCATTTCCCACCCGTTCCAGTTCCCGGCTATTGTGCATCGAAAGCCCCGAGGTGACGATGGAAAACTCCCCCGCCCCTCGCCGCTTGGCGTCCCGGGCGGCCATGACCATCTCCTCCTCTTCCATGAGGGGATACTTCTCTATCGAGGCTTTGGACCGGCTGGACTGTGAGCAGAAGGCGCAGTCCTCCGAGCAAAGGCCCGATTTTGCATTGACGATGGAACAAAGCCTGATCTGATCCCCTTTGAAATGGCGGCGTACCGTTTCCGATACCGTTAGAAGAGGCCATATCTCCACCTGGGGCAGACTCAGGACCGTCAGCGCATCTTCCGCATTTATCCCCCTCCCGGACATGGCATTTTCCCGAATCCTCTCCAAGAACACCCCCATTCGATCACCACCCATGAATTGCTCCACCCCCTCTTATTCCCGGATTCTTCTTATACATCTCCCGGGCAGAACGCAACTAAAAAATGGCGGGGACGGTTCCGGGGGCCCGCCAGGGCAACGGCAAGGCGGAGCGCGGCGGCCAGTTATCTAATGGTTCTGACCGGTTCCCGGCAAAATGATCCTCCTGAGCTTTCTCTTCGCATCCGGGGTTGAACGCTTGACCGTTATTCAGCTCGATTTGTTGTCAGTCGCCTTCCAGCTTGTTCACGATTCTGTCAGCTTCCTTGAGAATTTTCAGTTCAACATAATCATACCGTGAAGGAGAATGATGATTCCCTATGATCTCAGAAACTTTAGTGATTTTTTCACGGGGAAAATCAATGCTTTTGAGTAGTTCTTCAGCAACAGGGGGTCCATATTTCTCCTGAGTTTTTCCATTGTTATACCCAAGTATTTCTTCGGATGGCTTTATGCCGACATCGTGTAAAAGGGCAGCTGCAATGACAATATCATAGTCATAACCCCGCGTATTCTCCATGATCTGTTCGGCATATTTCAAAACCTCCAACGCATGCGTTATCCTTCGAAAATCATTCCGGAAGTAATCGACCAACAGCTTTGCGATTTTGCCTTTGCAATGGTTCATGACTGTCTCTCATTTTAGGTTCATCCGGTTGATGGGTCTGGATATAGTCCGATTTTGGCAGTCACACCAAATGAATGTCTATGCTTCATGCTCGATTGCTTAAGATCAGCAAGTAACATGAAAAAGTCCGATGATTGAGCCTTTAGCCTTGTTCCACTGTTGAATGGCTTCGGGGGTGGGTAATAGATCAACTCGGACTTTCTTTTTCTTGAAATACTCTGATGCCTCTTTAGAGAGTTCTACCATGCTATTATGGCCTGATCCAATGATAAGCCGTTCAGTTCCTTTTTCAAAAATGTACTTAGCTTCTTCAAGTGAGATTGTGTGGGATGTACCGAATACCGCCTTGGATAGCTTCTTCTTTCGCTTCTTAATCTCACCTGAAAGCCGGATGAGAACATCGTATCCAATATCAAACCCGTCCACAGTGATGGAGCCAAATTCGGCACCGTCAATTCTAGGTTTCATAACGGCACTCCTGAGGGAAAGTAAATTTCTTATGCTTAACGGCTCGCCTTCACGATATTGCCTTGAAAACATCGTCATCCGTAACATAACCCGCTGCTTTTGCTTTGGGACTTAGACGCTTCTTCATACGGCGGAATCTGTTCTCCCACAAAAATTCCCCCAAGGACTCTTTCACAATATCGCTTTTATTCCTTCCTGTTTCCTTGGCAATGACATCCAGTTCGACGGCCATTTTCTCCGGCAAACTAACAGATAAAACACTTCTCATGCCGCACCTCCCGTACTACGATACGCTACAGCAACAAAATATCCAAGTATAAAAACATTAACGATAACACTCGGTGTCGTACTCGCCACGTTCCCCGGTCTATTCCAATCTCTTTTTTGCAGGGCGGATTTCGTAAAGTGCGGTGTCTTCCATGACGGAGCAGGCGTGCCCGGCGGACGCCTTTTCGAATCTCAACTCCGCGCTCGCGAAGAGGTCCATGTTTTCGGCCTTCAGGTAGCGTGCGGCCATCCGGCAGTATTCGGGGTCAATTTCAATCCCGATGCTGTTGCGGCCCGTGCGGAAGGCCGCAACCATCGTCGTGCCGGACCCGCAGAACGGATCGAGGACCGTGTCGCCGCTGAAAGAGAACATCCGCACCAGACGGGTCGCCAATTCCAATGGGAACGGGGCCGGATGGTGCCTGGTGGAGGCGCCCGTGATGTTCCAGATTTGCTGAAACCATCGATTGAATTCCTCTTTGGGGATTCGACTTGCGTCGCGCTGAGCGTCGGTCGGCTTCCGGTACCCACCGGGCTTTCTCTGCATCAAAATGAACTCCATGTCATTTTTAATGATCGCATTCGGTTCGTAGGGTTTACCGAGGAACTTCGAGCCGTTCGTGACTTCATAGGAGGCGTTTGAAATCTTGTGCCAGATGATGGGGTTCAGATTGTCAAAGCCGAGTCGGCGGCAGATGACGCAGATGTCCGCGTGAAGCGGGAAGACGAGGTGTCGCCCAAAATCGCGACGCGCCACGCACACGTCCCCGACAACGCAGACCAGGCGGCCGCCGGGAACAAGAATGCGGAACACCTGCCGCCAGACCTTCTCCAACTCATTTAGGAATGCCTCGTAATCCTGAACATGCCCGAGTTGATCAGGGTTCTCGTTGTAGCGCTTGAGGTTCCAATAGGGGGGCGACGTGACGACGAGATGGACGGACTCGTCCGCCACGAACGACAGGTCCCGTGCGTCTCCGTTGATCAGTCTGTGGATGGTTGAAGGCATCTCTTTACACAAAGGCGGTCAGATGGGCGGTGAGAACCTTGGCAAATCGTTCGACCGACATTCGTATTAAAGATTTTTGCATATTTTAATCAGTTTTGACAGATCTAAAGCGATCAGCCTGTCTAACAAATCGTTCCTGATGTATGACCGCAAGTACCGAAAGGATTTCATCAGTGGACAGTTTTACGATTTCGTCTTTCGTCCCGGTGGAAAGACCCTTGCCACGACGGGCGATGGCATGATATTCCTTGACCCGGAAACCGGCAGGCAGATAAAGAGGGGATGAAAAATGAACAGGAACGGAAAGCCGAGAGTGGTTGTTATCGGTGCGGGCTTCGGCGGACTATGGGCTGCCCGGAACCTGGCGAAGCAACCTGTCGAAGTCCTCGTCGTCGACAGGAACAACTACCACACCTTCCTTGCTCTCCTCTACCAGGTGGCAGCCGCCGAACTGGAAGCGGAGGATATCGCCTACCCCGTGCGCAGCATCATCTCGAACTTCCCGAACATCGACTTTGTCCTGGCCCATGCCCGGCGGATTGACCTGCAAAACCGCGTTATCGAGACCGATGGCGAGGCGATTTCTTACGATTACCTGATTTTAGCCACGGGAAGCATAACCCATTCGTTTGGCATACCTGGGGTGGAAGCCCATGCCTATTGTCTGAAGACGCTTGAAGAGGCAGTTGCCCTGAAGAACCACATCATCTGCTGTTTCGAGGGAGCCGCCCGTGAAACGGACGAAGTTAAGCGCAAAGCCCTTCTCACCTTTGTCATCGTGGGCGGCGGGGCAACCGGAGTGGAGTACGCCGGCGCACTGAGCGAACTTGTCCGCGGCCCCCTCGTTCGGGACTACCGGACGATCGATTTCCGCGACGTCCGGATCGTTATTCTCGAGGCGGCGGACAGCCTGGTCGCCAACATGCCGGCGTCCGTGCGCGACTACACGCTTGAGAGGCTCAAGAAGATGGGGGTTGATGTGCTCTTGGGAGCGAAAGTCTTGGAAGTAGCCCCGGACACGGTGATCTTGAGCGGTCAAGATCATATTTCCACCCGGACCGTCGTTTGGACCGCCGGTGTCAAGGGAGAACTGATCGCCAACCTGTCGGGCCTCGCCACGGAACGGGGGGGACGGGTTCCCGTCCTGCCGACGCTGCAGGCGCCCGGCCACCCGGAAATTTACGTGGTTGGGGACATGGCTTCGATCAGCGAGAATGGTCGTGTGCTGCCTATGGTTGCGCAGGTGGCTATCCAATCCGCTATAGCCGCCGCCCAAAACATCCTGCGGCAAATTGAGGGAAAGGCGCTCCAGCCTTTCCGTTACCGCGATCGGGGTGCGATGATCGCGATCGGCCGCAACACCGCGGGCGTGGCCATCGGTTCAAGGACGTACACCGGTTTCTTTGCCTGGATCCTCTGGCTCGTCATCCACCTCTTTAACCTCATCGGTTTCCGCAACCGGATGATGGTTCTCATCAACTGGGCGTGGGATTATCTGCTCTACGAACGGGCCGTACGCTTCGTCTTCCCATCGGAGATGCCCTCCCTTGCGAGATCGTCTTCCTGCACCCGCGGGACCGGGCTCGAAAATGATCGGCCCGAAGGGAATACGCCCCGCCCGCAAACAGGCAGGGGGAAGAATGATGATGCCCTTACACCTGATTTCCGGGAAAAATAAGCAAAAAATGAATGAGGTAAGGGGGATATCATCCTGAAGGCTTGCCGGTGAATGGAGACGACGCGATCAGGGGCGATATGCGGTTGCCGCAAAAAACGTGGAACCCGGGGAAGATCATGGGAACGTTGGTCCTTGGTTTTCATGGCGCCGGGTGATCCTCAAGGCGAGTCTTCTTCCCGGTAACGCTGTTGGATCTGTCGGATCGATGGGAGGCACTGGAAGAAATGATCGATCAACTCGGGGTCGAAGATCGTTCCCCTGTTTTCTTCCATTGTCTTCAGGCATTGTTCTTCCGTCCACGGTTCCTTGTAACTCCTTCTGGAGGACAGGGCGTCAAAGATGTCGGCAATAGCCGTGATCCGTCCGTAGAGGGGGATTTCCATCCCGGATTTTCCGAGGGGATGTCCGTCGGGTCCCTTATGGCCCGGAAGGGGGGTCTCGTTTTCCGGGTCCACGTGACCGGGATAACCCTTCCCATCCCACCGGTTGTGGTGATTCAGGGCAACCTCCGCGGCAGCGTCGTCAAAATCCGAGCTCTTGTCGCTGAAGAGGCGGGCCCCCAGGATGGTGTGCCGTTTCATGATTTCGTACTCTTCCTCGGTCAGTTTGCCCGGCTTTTTCAGAATGGCATCGGCAATGGCAACCTTGCCGATATCGTGGAGCATAGCCGCCATGCGCAGTATATCACGGTTCCGGTTGATATCCGTGTCGGCGACTCCGTTTTTTTTCGCCCATGATTCATATATCTCGATGGCATAACCGGCGACCCGATTGACATGGGCCCCCGTTTCCTTCGGGTCGCGCATCTCCGCCATGCGAATGGTGCGGAGGATCATCTCCCGCATCATCTTTGCCCGCTCCAGGGCGATGGCGGCCATCCCGGCAAAGACGGCCATGAATCGCTCCGTATCCGGGGGAAAGGGGATCTTCCGGCCTTCCGCCGTCCGGCAGTTGATGATCTGGAGGATTCCCACAACGTCGCCCCTGGAGGTTTTCAGGGGAGTGGTCAGAAGGGATTGGGTCCAGTAGCCCGAGGCTTCATCAAAGGCGCGGTTGAACCTGAAGGGGAGGGCGGGATCCATGTTTTCCGTGTCGGCGATATGCAGTTGTTCACCGCTTGAGGCGACATAACCGGCAATGCTGGTTCTGTCGACGGGAATCTCGAAGGTGCTGTAGATCAGCTTTTCACCAGGATGCAGGCGCCGCTGCAAGGTTTCGTTCTGGGTATAGCTGAACTTCAGCCGGTTCCCGTCTTTCAGGTAAATGGAACCGGCATCGGCGGCGGCGAAGTTCCTCGCCCATGTCAGGATATTTTCCATCAGAATGTCGATATCCTTCACCTGATGGAGTTCCATGCTCAGGTCGACGAGGGCCTCCATTTTCTGTTGTTCTGTCAGCATACCGGGGTTCCTTTAATCATGTAAAAGGTGCTGTCGGTAAAAGGCTAACTCGGCAATGGATGCCTGGATGTCATAATAGGCATCATGGCGGCCCCCCGCAGGGAACAACCGGGCCTCCGGGAAATATCGTCTTATATTTTCGGGATCTTCCTTTTCGAATTCCAGATCCGGGTTGAGACGACCCCACTCGATTTTCAGGACCGTTACGTCCATGTGCCGATAGTGAAGACGGTTGATAAACCGGGGCAGGAATCGCATGGCGAGCCACCAGTCGGCATGGACACTGTTACCCGCCAGGAGGGGCCGCATGTTTTCCCGTTCTGCGGGGGGACCCGCCGCGGCATCGATGTAGTCGGCGAGGCGTCGATCGGCCTCGTCGCATTCCATGGCCGAAGGGGACCGACAGGCCGAAACCAGGTCGGGGAGGTTCTGTTCTACCCAGGGGCCGAGAGCAACATCGTCCGTCAGCCGGATGGCGATACGGATGTCCATCTCCTGGGGAAGGACGCGTCTTAGGGACATATCCGTGATCAAGGCGGAAACCTGGAGCAGAGAGGCCTTCTCCAGGTCAAGGCCGGAGTATTCCGTATCGAACCAGACAAGGTATTTTCCCGTCTCCTGTGCCTTGGACGCCGTTCCTTTCATCGCAATGAATCTCCCCTGTGGTTTATCTTTTCATGCCTATCCTAACATAACTTTCCTTCTTTTCAAGTTCTTCTTTGCTGCTGAAAATATGTCGGTATTCCCCCCGGGCGGAATTCCACGTTTCCGTTGCCGCCTTTGCGTGCGTTTCCCCTCGCCTTATCGACCATTTCCGGCGTCATATCCACCCCGATCACCCGGCCTCTTATTCCCACTTTCCCGGCAGCCAGGAAGCAATCGTTCCAATCCTCTCTTTCAGATGTTTTCACTGACCGTCCCCAAAGCTCCGCTTCGGGGGCGTCTTCGTTGATGCGCTTATGAACCGGATCCACCCTCTGCCGCCTCCTAAACGAACCGGCACACCGGCTGGCCGGCGCCTGGTTTGGTCATGACGATCTGCCAGACCTGAATATGCCGGGCGCGGAAGGCCCCGGCGTAGGCGAGGAGGTAGTATTCCCACATCCTCTTGAAAATCTTGTCATATCTTCCAGCGAGTCTGGTCCATGCTTTTTGAAAGCGGTCATTCCAGGACATGAGGGTTTTTTCATAGTGAGCGCCCAGGTTATGGATGTCCTCAATCACAAAGAGCCCCTCTGCGGCCCTGCCGATCTGGGCGATGCTGGGCAGCATCCCGTTGGGAAAGATATAGCGGTTGATCCAGGGGTCGCAGTTGACCCGGGAGGCATTGCGGCCGATGGTGTGGAGCAGGAATATTCCCTCCTCTTTCAGGCAGCGGTGGGCGACTCTCATAAACATCCCGTAGTTTTTCATTCCCACGTGTTCGAACATCCCAACGGATACAATCTTGTCGAAGCTTCCCTGGATCTGCCGGTAGTCCTCATGGAGGATTTTCACCGGCAGATTTTTACATAATTCCCGGGCGTACCGGATCTGCTCCTCGGAGATATTGACAGCCGTTACGGAGCAACCGTAATGATCGGCGGCATAGCGGGCAAGACCGCCCCAGCCGCAGCCGATGTCAAGGAGATGATCCTGGCGGTGCAGATCGATTTTCCGGCAGATGAGGTCGAGCTTTTTCTGCTGGGCTTCCGCCAGATCGTCAGTTCCCTGAAAGTAGGCGCAACTGTACTGGTTGTCGGGGTCCAAGAAGGAAAAAAAGAGGTCGTTCCCGAGATCGTAATGCTTCCGGGCGATGATCCCCGCCCGGGACGGCGACTGGAGATTGAAGATCCGGGCGGAAAGGTAAAAGAAGAGAGATCGGAGGTTTCGTTTGATTTTCTCCTCCAGTTTTCCCTTGAGAAGACGACAGATGAATTCATCGATCCGCAGACAGTCCCACCAACCCTCCATGTAAGCTTCCCCAAGCCCGAGGCTTCCCTCTTTCAGTACGCGGGTGTAAAACCGCTCATCCCGCACCTGAATGTCCCAGGGATCGGGACCGTTGACCCTGACGCCGGTTTCGGAAAACAATTGCTCGATTATCTCCCGGTTCGCCTGCATATTCCTTCTTCCTGACATGAATGGGTTTCTCCCAACTTTCTCAGGGTCGAAAGCCCTTCGGTTCGTGGTCGAAAAACAAAGAGATTCCTTATTCTTTGTCCGCCTGGCACCCCCTGCTTGCAGCCGATTTTACCATAATGTGACGATATTTTCCTGTTATTGATTTGGTTTCCGGGATGTAAGTCCAGATTTTTCCTACTGTAGCTCGGCCGTGCAGGGTAGAATGTCCGTCATTTGGTTCATCGTCTCCCCAGTTCCTGCCGCTCCCCTATTCACAACGTTTCACCTCGATGCGGCAGATGGCCTCCAGCGATTCCTTC
>Ga0154454_1100_pt1 | contig 11309 bp, 12 predicted proteins | sample RifGroC2_FD_105647 | JGI IMG/M metagenome (GOLD analysis project Ga0154454, IMG submission 105647) | Syntrophobacterales bacterium GWC2_56_13 | reverse complement strand
ATGCCGAGCCGTTGGTCGGAGCGAAGGCGTAGCCGGTCTCCTCCAATTGCATGCCGAGCTTGAGGTGGGCGATGGCATACGGCGCCATGAGGATTTCGAAGCCAAACAGCCGGTTGAGCAGATGCTTCTCCACGTAACCGTCCCACTGACCGCGCTGCCGGGCGAACTTGGAGAAGATCAGGTTCAGCACGAAATAGAGGAAGGTGGCGGTTCCGACCGCGGGGTCGAGGATGAACGTGTTTTCATCGGCCAACCCCTGGGGGCGGTTGAACCGGGTTTGCAGGAACCAGTCCACGGATCGGACGATGTACTGCACGACCGGTTCCGGGGTGTATCGCACACCGCGCTGGTCGCGGACCCTAGGGTCGTAGGCGGCAAGGAAGGTTTCGTAGAAGTGGACAACCGGGTCTTCCTTGCCTTTGCCCTTGCCGAAGTCCCGCAGGATCTCCGCCATGTCGGCGTGACGGAGCAGATTCACGAGGTCATCGACGGCCCAGGCAACGGTGTCCGGCATGTCCACGCCGGCGATTTCGGCAAAGAGTTTGCGGAGGAACGGATTCGTCTTGGGAAGTTTGAAGGCCGCCATTTCCCGAGAGAACTCCCGATTCGCGGGGGCGTGGATCCGGGCGGCAAAAAGCCCATAGGCCAGCGTCTGCGCGAACATATCGGCGAACTCGGTTTCCGTGAGGTCGGGAATCAGCGTTTCCCGGAAAGCCGCCAGCCAGTTGTGCAGCCACGGGCCGCGCGACGGCATGGCTGCGCCGTAGGGTTCCCGCGCCTCTTGCACGAGTTTGCGTTCCGTCTCCTCGGTCTCGTGTTTGAAGGATGCAATGATCAAATCGCGGATGATCCGCGTAGCGCCCGCCATGCGCTGTGCGAGTTCTTTAGCAGTACCGACAGTTAACGCGGGTTCATCGTAGAAGGCGGTGAGAAGTTGCGCGAGCTTCTCTTCGCCGTCCGGCGTGATCTTGAGCTGGCCCTTGCCGTCAAAATCGGCCACCCGGACGGTCAAACGTTTCTCGCCCGCGGCATACCAGCGGAACTCCAGATAGTCGGTGAGAATCCAGTTCGGCAACGTAGAGTACCGTTTGAACTGCTCTCCATTCGGTCCTTTGCCTCGCTCCATTTCGTCGAGATTGACGCCGATATCCTTCGTCTCGACGTGGCCTACCGGGACTCCCTTCCGGGTGATGTTGAAATCCGGCGCGCCGCAGGCAATCCGGCGGGGTTCGTTCGTGGCGTCAATGTCTTTGTCGCAAGCCTCCAAGAGGGCTTCCAAGGCGGTGCGGTGCGTGTGTTCGGTGGAATTGCCTTTTTCAATATTCTTCCTGAGCTCTCTGATGTACTCCGCAAAAGAGTTCATCTCTCGGCATTCCTCCCGCCTGTTTAACTGTTACTGGCGCCTATTCTCCCATGATCTTGAGAAATTCTTTGGGCGTGACGATTCTGATCCCCTGATACAGGCGAACATCGACCAACGCCTTGTCGCCGGAAACAACGCAACCGGCCTTCAGGGCCAGGGCGCAGGCGATGAATTTGTCATCGTCCGAATCGGCGACGACGTGAATTTCCGGTGTCCTGGTTGTGAAGACGATGTGAAAGCCGGTGGCAAAAAGCTTCAACAGCTCTTCCAACTCCGGGGTGTCGTCGAGTCCCAGGCGACGGAGGACTTCAATATACTCATCAAAGATGTCCTGTGAAAGGCAGAGCCTCAGGCGGCCGTCCTTCCATAAATCGATGATGGTTCTGGGATTGCCGCCGAAAAAGGAGGCGATGAAGACATTGGTGTCCGGAACAATCCTCATCCTTTTCCTCGCCTGATCTCTTGAATGGCTCCCGGAATCCGCTCGGCTGTGACACCCTGTGCGGACAGTCGCCCCTCGATCCTTTCCCAAAGGTTGTCGACATAGGCGGCGATATCGCGGCTGGAGATGTATTCCTCGAGCAATTCCCGGACGACGTCGCTGGTCGTTTTCCCCTCCGCCCGCGCAAATCGGCTGACTTTATCCTTGAGTTCCGGTTCGATCCGGATGATCATCTGGGTAGACATGACGCTTCTCCTCCCATGGAATCGTATTAAACGTCTATACGATATACCTCAGAGAAAGCGGCGTCAAGCAATATTCCGAATGGGCGAAAAGAAGAGCAAAATTAGTAAGGGGAGCCCCTCCGGTCGCCTCTTCCTGTTCAAATCGATCGTTCTGTCCCGTCCGAACGCCGTTCAGCCGAGGATCGCCTTGAGGTCCGCCTCCGGCGTCGTTATCGGTTTGATCCCGAACTTCTCGACCAGGACGCTCAGAACATTGGGCGATTGGAACAGGGGGATGACGGCAATCTGGGCGACAACTTCCATAGGCGTAAGTCCTCCGGGAGAGGAAATATCACTTCCCTTTGACTTAAATCAAGGAACAACAGAAATGGTGCATTATAAGCATCAATCATGAAATGGTCGGAAGAAGTAATAAAAGAACTGGAGAAAGTCCTCTTTTTTGTCCGCGGCCGGGTAAAAAAGAAGATCGAGAAAGAGGCGGCAAAGTCCGGTAGAGGTGAAGTCCTTCTGAAGCACGTGCATGCCTGCCGAAAACGTTTCCTCACAACAATGGAAGATGAGGTCAGCGGTTATCAGGTGGAAACCTGCTTTGGCCCCGGCGGCTGCCCCAACCGGGCGGTCATCTGTGAGGGACTGGCTGAAGATATCGGGAAACGTCTCCGCACGTGGGATTTGAAAGCCTTTTTGAAGAAGATTGTCCCGGGGCCGCTCAAGATCCATCACGAGTTCCGGATCTCTATCTCCGACTGCCCGAATGCCTGTTCCCGCCCGCAGATCGTGGATATCGGCCTGATCGGCGCCTGCCATCCCGTCGTTACCGATGAAATTTGCAGTGATTGCGGCGCCTGTGTGAAAACATGCCGGGAAGAAGCCATCTCTTTTGTAGATGATGCCCCCTTCGTGGACGGCAAAAAATGTCTTTCCTGCGGGAAATGCATTGCCGTCTGCCCTTCCGGCACCCTACGGGCGGGCAGAAGCGGCTACCGGATATTGCTGGGAGGGAAACTGGGCAGGCATCCGCATCTGGCAACTGAACTGCCAGAAATCTTTAAAAAAGATGAGATCCCGGAAATCATCGACCGGTGCGTGGAATATTATAAGAATCACTGCATCGGGGGAGAACGTCTGGGAGAGATCATGGGGAAAAACGGGATGGAGAAAATTCTTAAAAAAATCATTTCTTGACTTCATGAGCCGTCATACCCATATTTCAGCTATGGATAAATTAACGGAAGATTTGGCAAAACACCTACCCAGGCCGATCAAAGAGGTCATCACGGAATTCCCAGACCTGGTCGATATTCTGAATGAATACGATATCGGCTGTGGCGCCTGCCTGGTAGGCACCTGCCTGTTCAAGGACATCGTCTCGATTCATAACCTTCCCCCCGAGGTGGAAAAGGAGATGATGGCCAGGCTTGCCGATGTAATCTCACCTTTGCCGCGGGGTACAGTCTCGGCAGCGACGTCGGCCTCCCCGCCGAAAACCCGGGAGAAGACCTATTCCCCGACCGTAAAAAGGCTGGTAGACGAACACCTGCTGATCAAGAGATGGCTGGCGCTGATACCGGAAGTCATCAACAACATGGATGTGACTTCCGGGGAAGGTAGGGAAGTCGTAGCCGGGGGGATAGACTTCATCAGTTCCTATGCCGATAAGTTTCATCACGGCAAAGAAGAAGATATCCTTTTCAAATATTTTGACGGGCAGGCGGAAATTATCCAGGCCATGCACAGCGACCATGAAACGGGACGCAGCCATGTAAAAGCAATGAGAGAGGCCCTCAAAAAAGAGGACAAGGACACCATCATCAAACACCTTCAGGCATACGGAGAACTTCTCACCGATCATATCAAAAAAGAAGACGAAATCCTTTTCCCGTGGATGGACAGGAGTTTGTCCGAAACCAATAAAAACGCAATTGCCAGCGGATTCGACAAGGCTGAACGAGCAATGGGTGCAGAACTCCCGGCTCAGTGCGAAACATTTATCGCTGCCCTTGAAAAAAAATTTACCCATTCCTCAAAATAATTTCTCGTACTTGACTTAAGTCAAGGATTATTCCCCGTTAACCGTTTATTGTGCAATGAATCTCCCCGCAGCAAGCTGCGGGGTATCTAAGACAACAAGGAACGAAGCAAGCTTCGGGGAATTCACCCTGAGAGATTAAACAAAACAAGGAGGCGACACGATGGACAAAAAAGACAAAAAAACAGGCGATCCGATTGATCGGGCGAAACAGGGTACGGACGTCAGCCTGGACATGATCCGGGACATGCTCCGCGCGGCTGTCCAGGAACGCGAGGGCGAGGACACTTACATCAACGAGGTTTATCCCGCCTATGTGATCTACAAAAAAGGCGATCATTGCTGCAAAGTCGTCTACTCGATCCTGGACGGGACTGTGCAGTTAGGCCATGAAGCCGTGGAGGTACGGCGCGCCGAGGCTGAAGCCCGGGCACAGCGTAAGGAAGGCGAGGATTCTGTCGAGATGTTCATATGTCTCGGCCAGGCCAACTGCCAATGAATGACGATTACCTCAATCGAGACCCCGAATATCCCTGGGCTGCCTACATCCAGTCATAACGCATCGTGAAAAAAAGGCGTGCAGGAGAGGTCTGCCTGAATTGTGCTCAAAAAGACCTTAGTGACGGGTGAATCGACCAAAAAGGTGAGCCGGTTTCTTAAAAGAACGGGCATCACGACACATCCTCTTTTCGGTCATCGGCGGCATCCCCGCCTGCTGGACGTCGGTCAGTGCAATGACGCCTACTCGGCCGTACAGATCGCCGCGGCCCTGGCCGACGTCTTCGGTGTCGGCGTCAATGACCTGTCCATGATCCTCTCCTGGTACGAGCAGAAAGCGGTGGCTCTCCTGCTGACCCTGCTGCGCCTGGAAATCAAGAACATCCGGATGGGTCCCAGCCTGCCGGCCTTTATCACCCCGAACGTGCTGGATGTGCTGGTCAAGACCTTCGACATCAAGCCGATCACGACGGTGGATGAGGATCTGAAGGCGATTCTGGGATAAAAGGGTAGGTGATTCACTGGGGTCTGGAATTTCGACGTTAAGCCGGTCGTCGAGTGACGACAAAACCTGGCCCCATTTAGAAAAGGAGACGGGATATGAAGTGCCTGGGAGAGTTGCCGCCAGAACTGCTGGCCGAAAGAAAGGATCTCCTGAAAGACCGGGTGGCGGTGGAAATGAAACGTTACTTCCAACGGGACTTCAGGCGTATCGCCCATGCCACAAAGGTGGCCCGGTACGCAGAACAGATTGCGAAGGAAGAGCGGGGAAACATGGTAGTGGTTCTTTGTGCTGCCTATCTCCACGATATCGGGATTCACGAGGCGGAACGCAAGTATGGCAGCACCGAAGCGAGGTATCAGGAAGAAGAGGGGCCGCCCATCGCCCGGGAGATTCTGGCAAAACTGTCGGCAAGCAGGGATGTCATCGATGAGGTCTGCGATATCATCGGCCACCATCATCACCCCCGCAACGAGGAAACGGACAATTTCAAGAATGTCTACGACGCGGACCTGATTAGGAACCTGGAAGAACAGGAAGAACCGATTAACGAGGAGAAGCTGGCCGCAATTATGGAAAAATCCTTTTTTACGACGGGCGGCCGTAAGCTGGCTGGCGATGTGCTGGACAGACGGGGAAAAATTAAGTAAAATAAAGAGGAGTATAGTATGAAAATTAAACGGAAGATTATCAATATCGATGAAGAAAAATGTGACGGCTGCGGGCAGTGTGTGCCGTCCTGCGCGGAAGGCGCTATTGCGATTGTCGATGGCAAGGCCCGCCTGGCAGCAGAAAAGTATTGCGACGGTCTCGGCGCCTGTCTGGGAGAATGTCCCAACGACGCTCTCCATATTGAGGAACGGGAGGCGGATGATTTTGACGAAAAGGCCGTGGAGCTTCATCTGAAATCAGCGCCAACACCTCCCCTCAAAGCAGCGCCGGTGATGGCCTGCGGGTGCCCTTCGACCCAAATGCAGAGTTTCGCCAGACCGTTCACCTCCTGTGCCGAGGCCAACAAGCCGGCTTCCCAGCAGAGCAGTGCTTCTGCGCTCTCCCATTGGCCGGTGCAGATAAAGTTAGTGCCGCCCACCGCGCCTTTTCTAAGGGGAGCGGATTTACTCGTCGCTGCCGACTGTGTACCCTTTGCCTATCCGGCTTTTCACAGTCATTTCCTTCAAGGCAAAGTGCTCATGGTTGGGTGCCCGAAATTCGACGACGCCGAGGCATACATCCAGAAATTCACCGATGTCTTTAAAATGTCGGGGGTTAAGAGCGTGACCGTGGTTACGATGGAAGTCCCCTGCTGTCAGGGGCTGCCGGTGATCGTCAAAAGAGGGATGGCGGCGGCAAATGCGGACATCCCCAGGAGTCACATCATAGTCAGCTTGCAGGGTGATATTATCAGGAGGGAATAACAGGATTCCCTCTCCGCAGGGAAACCCCTTTGGTTTGGAGGGGAACTTATCTAATTCCACAAAAAGAGAGGGGGCGACGAAGGGAGGAGTGTGTGTCATTGTTGGTGGAGTTCGAATTAGGATAACGATTAAGGAGGTTCAATATGACCAAAAATACCGCAAGGAACTTGTTCTTTATCGGGACCATGAGTTGTCTGGTGATCTTTTTTGTATTGTCGATCCATACCATGTCAACCATACCGAAGCACACGAATTCAGGGAAGTTGACGGATGATGTCATCGCGGGGAAGAAGGTCTGGGAAAAGTATGACTGCATCGGCTGCCATACCCTGATCGGTGAGGGTTCTTACTTCGCACCGGAGCTCAAGGATATCTACAGCCAGAAGGGGCCTGCCTTTATCCGGGCTTTTCTCAAGGATCCGGTCAAGGTTTGGTACGGAAGCGCTGAGGCCGCGAAGGGGCAGCGCAAGATGCCCAACCTGCATCTCTCAGATGAAGAGATCAACCACCTGACCGCGTTCTTTGAATGGGTGGACAAGATTGATACCCACAATTGGCCTCCAAGGCCGCAAAGGGCAGCGGTTCAGGGAACGGAGACCTGGCATCCTGTGAGCGCACAGGAAGCCAGGGAAATGGAGCGCGGAGAGGCCATCGTTAAAGAAAAGGGCTGTATAGCCTGCCATAAAATAAAAGGGGTTGGGGCGACCGTGGGACCTGATCTGACGGGAGTGGCGCGGAGACTTGATATGGAGACTCTCCACAAGAGGCTGAGAGACCCAAAATCGGTGAATCCGAGCAGCATTATGCCGGTCTATGGTTTTTCAGACGAACAGAGTGAAGCGATCATCGCCTTTCTCAAGACCCTATAGGAGGATTTGAAGATGAAATACAAGACACAAAGTGTGGCCTACAACCATTTTGTAGTGGCCCTTCTGCTTTTTGTACTCCAGGTGATTGCCGGGCTTTGGATCGGCATCCAGTATGTGTTCCCGGATTTCTTTTATCAGGTTATTGATTTTAATGTCATGAGGACCATCCACATCAATCTGCTGATCGTCTGGATACTCATCGGGTTTATGGGCGCCTCCTACTACTTGGTGGTGGAGGAATCCGAGACCGAAGTCTGGTCGCCGTCCCTGGCCAATATCCACCTGATTGGATTCGTGATCGGCGGAGTGGCTGCCATTGTCGGGTATCTTTTTGGAATAACCGACGGACGCGAGTTCCTGGAGCAGCCCTTCATCATCAAGCTGGCGATCACGGTCGTGGTCCTGGCCTTTGTCCTGAATATCATCATGACCATCGTCAAGGGGGGAAAGTGGACCTCGGTCCAGATCGTGCTTGTCATGGGCCTTGTCGGCGCCGCGCTTTTCTTCCTTCCCGCACTCGGAAACCACGTGGGGGCCTACCGCAATCTTTCCGTGGATAAGTATTTCTGGTGGTGGACCGTACATCTTTGGGTGGAAGGGGTCTGGGAACTGATCATGGGCGCCATGCTCTCCTTTCTGCTCCTGAAGCTGACCGGCGTGGACCGGGAGGTCCTCGAAAAATGGCTCTATGTGATCGTGGGGATCACCTTTTTCTCAGGCATCCTGGGGATCGGCCATCACTATTACTGGGAAGGGTACCCTGCTTACTGGCTCTGGATCGGCGGGATCTTCTCGGCCGCTGAACCCTTTGCCTTCCTGGGCATGACCATCTATGCCTTCGCCATGATGGAGAAGGCAGGCCGCGCGCATCCGAACCGGGCGGCCATCTATTTCACCCTGGGCTGCGCGATCTTTGCCTTTCTGGGGGCCGGTGTCTGGGGGGTCATGCATACCCTGCCTCAGATCAACAGATATACCCACGGTTCCCAGATCACGGCATCACACGGCCATCTGGCCTTTTTCGGCGCCTATGCCATGATCAATCTCGCCATGATGGCCTATGCCATTCCGGCCATGAAGGGCACAGACGGCTTTAACAAGCGGACCGCCCTGACCGCTTTCTGGCTCATGGTCATCGGCATGTCCGACATGACCCTGGCCCTGTTCGGGGCCGGAGTGGTCCAGGCCTTTATGGAGCGCTACAACCACATGCCGTTCATGGTGGTGCAAGACCAGATGTGGCTCTTCTATGCCATCCGCCTTGCCGGAGGGGTGATCTTTGCCGTGGGCGTCCTGTTTTTCGTCAAGGCATTTTTCCAGGGCGGGGTCAAACGGGCGGGATGATGTGTGACAAACAGGAGGGCGGGCAACTGCCCGCCCTCGATGAAAGGAATGAAGGAATGACGGATGCAAAGGGATCTCCAGGAGATCGACATGAACATACAGCGTGAAGATACGGCGCCTTATTACATCCCCATCGGGGACGAGGCGGCTGTATTTGAGACGGCCTACCAGAAGAAGCTCCCGCTCATGCTCAAGGGGCCAACCGGCTGCGGCAAGACCCGGTTCATCCGGTACATGGCGCATCGTCTGAGACGGCCGGTGGTGACCGTGGCCTGCCACGATGATCTCACGGCCAGCGACCTGGTGGGGCGTTACCTGGTCAAGGGCGGAGAGACGGTCTGGATCGACGGGCCGCTGACCCATGCCGTGCGGATCGGGGCCATCTGCTACCTGGATGAAATCGTGGAGGCCAGGCAGGATACCACCGTGGTGATCCATCCTTTGACCGATGACCGGAGGATTCTGCCAGTGGAGAAGACCGGGGAGACCCTGACTGCACCGGATGAGTTCATGCTGGTGATCTCTTTCAACCCGGGATACCAGAGCCTCCTCAAGGATCTCAAACCGAGCACCAAACAGCGGTTTTTGGCTCTGGAATTTGACTATCCGGCAGCGGACAGAGAGGCGGAGATCGTGGCACACGAAAGCGGTGTGGACATAAAGACCGCCCGTTCCCTGGTCCTTCTGGGGAGCAAGATCCGGAACCTCAAGGACAAAGGGCTCGAGGAGACGGTCAGCACCCGGCTTCTGATCTATGCCGGGCAGTTGATACAAGGCGGTATCCGAGAGCAAAGGGCCTGTGAGATTTCCATGCTGCAGCCGATTACCGACGAGCCCGATGTGAAGCGAGGCATCAAAGAACTGATTACATCCGTGTTTTGAACATAGCCAATGAGCAGATATGAAGTGGAGATCAGGCATCAGGATTTAGAATTTATAGGATGAACATGATCCAAGCATTCATTGATAAGACGATCAACAGGAATACCCAAGAGAAGCAGGATGTTTCTTTGAGCGTCGTTCGCCTGCAGGAGATTCAGAAGGTCCTGGATATTTATCTCTCCGGGCTCATGAAACAGCCCCTGGGCGTGCGGGAAAACCGGATCTGGCAGGAGGGGAAGGGGTATGTCTTCGGTCTGATCCGCGGGGCAAACAAGCAGGTCCCCTCAGGCCCGGAGGATTCCTACACGGACCTGAAACGGATCTATCTCCCCGAGGAAATCGGCACTTCCCCCGATACTGGCGGGAACTTCAACGTTTACAAGGCCATAATTGCCCACAAGTACGGCCAGATCCGCTTCGGCAGCCTCGAGGTCCTGGGGCTCTTCGAAAAGATCCAAAACCCGAATCTGGTCCGCGATCTTTTTGCGCTCATTGAAGATGCCCGTATGGAGCGGCGCCTCGTGGAAGAGCTGGGCGGGCTGAAGCGGCTTTTTGCGGCCTGTAAGAAGTCTTCCCTGGACGTGCGGAACGGGGTCTCATCCATGTCCCCCAAGGAGGCAAGGGTGGAGGCACTTGTCCGGATCAGCCTGGATCCTAAAAATGATCTTGCAACTGTCCCGGATGAGGTGAAAACCTGGGCGCAGCCCTATCGGGCAGAGATGCTCCATTTGATCGGGAACGGGAGTACAGCTTCCGACTCGGCCCGACTTGCCCTTCGGATCATGGGAGTCCTGAACCGGCAGGAAGGTGAATACAGGGGGGTGGATCCCGTGCCCTACCGGGGGAGGATCAACCTGAATGCGGTGCTCCGGACGCTTCGAGGGGCCATCCGGGTCGAAACGGTGGGCCGCGTTGGAGACGGGGAGACTGAAAATGCCGAGCATAAACAACAGGAACTCACCACAGAAAGAAAGGTGACGCCCGAGTCCGCCGAGTTTGATGAAGAAGAGGCCAAGAGAGGGATTCTTCTCAACCGGTTCGAAAAGATCAGCATGATCGCCAAGTATTTTAATATAAGCCGTTCTCTGGACACGGATGAGGATGTGGAAGACCTCAGGAAGTCACTGGACGAACTGGAATCCACGGGAATGATCCGGACTGCACGCAAGGCCGGGAGCATTCTTCTGGTAGAAAACGACTTTGATTTCGATACGGAAGCTACGGACATGGACACGGGGGACGGTCCCCCCGGGATTCTCTATGATGAATGGGACTGCCGGACCGGCTCCTTTCGCAAGGGCTGGTGCACGCTGCGTGAGAGGACCTATGACCGGCTGGACGCCGAATGGGCCGATCACCTGATGCAGAGAGAAACCCATCTCTTCACCAGAATACGGAAGGAGTTCATGGCCATCCGACCTGAGTGCCAGAAGCTGAGGAAACGGATTGACGGCGAAGAGGTGGACAATGACGCCTTCATCGAGGCGCTGGCCGACATCCGTGCCGGCGTGGCCCCGTCCGAGAAGATCTATATCAAACGGTCAAGACGGCGCAAGGAGATTGCCACGGCTTTTCTGGCCGATCTCTCGGCCTCCACAGACGCCTATGTCAAAAACATGAGGATCATGGACCAGCAGCGGGAGGCGCTTTTACTTCTGGGTGAGGCCATGGAAGCGATCCGGGACCGGTACGCTATCTATGGGTTTTCCAGCAAAACCCG
>Ga0154454_1068_pt2 | contig 11680 bp, 9 predicted proteins | sample RifGroC2_FD_105647 | JGI IMG/M metagenome (GOLD analysis project Ga0154454, IMG submission 105647) | Syntrophobacterales bacterium GWC2_56_13 | reverse complement strand
GGCCGTCTTCATCTTGTCAAGCGGATTTTTTAAGTGATCCGCTCAGGGACCGAAAAATGAACGCGCTTTTCCCTCGCCCCTCCTGGCGCCTCCATTTCCATGATCCACTATATCTTGTGGTTTGCCTTCGCGCCGCCACATTCCATTGTATTTTTTCTTTACAAACCCCTTTTCTTCTGTTAGAATCCGTCAAAATTCCGCTATCTGAAGGATTTTTAAAGAAGATGAGACTCAGGAAGCTGGAAATAACCGGTTTCAAATCCTTCCGGGAAAAGGTCGTCGTCGATTTCTCCCCCGGGATCAGCGGTATCGTCGGCCCGAACGGCTGCGGCAAGAGCAACATCGCCGACGCGATCCGCTGGGTCATGGGCGAGCAGCGCGTCAGGACGCTCCGCGGGAAGAGGATGGAGGACGTGATCTTCAACGGCTCGGAGGAGGTCGCCCCCGTCGGGATGGCCGAGGTCTCGATGATGCTCGCGGCGGATGAGCAGAAATTCCAGGGAAACTACGCGGAGTGCAGCGAGGTGATGATCACACGGCGCCTTTTCCGCGAGGGGGAGAGCGAATACACGATCAATAAAATTCCCTGCCGTCTTCTGGACGTCAGGGAATTTTTCATGGGGACGGGGGTCGGCGCCCGCACCTATTCCCTCGTCGAGCAGAACAGCGTCGCCGCCCTCGTCGAGGCGAAACCGGAGGAGAGGCGGCAGTTCATTGAGGAGGCAGCCGGCATCTCCAAGTACAAGAGCCGGAAGGAGTCGGCCATCCGGAAGATGGAGGCGACCCGGGAGAATCTGGTCCGCCTGAACGATATCATCCGGGAGGTCAGGACGCAACTGAACGCGATCTCCCGGCAGGCAAAGAAGGCGGAGCAGTTCAAAATCCTCAAGAAGGCCGTCAAGGAGGCCGAACTGGCCGTTTCCCTCCAGGCCTACGCCGAGCTGTCGAACCGCCGGAACTCCCTGGATGACGCAAGAAATTCACTCAAAATCGGAGATATGGATGTCAGAACCCGCATGCAGGGAATCGAGGCCGCCCTGGAGGAACTGAAGGCGGAGGTCATGGAAAACGAAAACCTCATCTCTGCCCACCAGGAAAAGCTCTACAGCACGAAAAATGCCATCAACATCAAGGAACAGGGGATCGAATTCGCCCGGCGGAAGATCGACGATTTGGCCGCGAGAAGGCAGAGGGGCATCGCGGAGAGCGAGGCCCTAAGGAAGCGGGAGGAGGAAATCCAAGGACAAATCGCCGCTCTCAGGGCGGCGGCAGCGGAGGCGGACGGGACGATCGGCGGGCTCCGGAAGGGCGTGGCCGATCATGAGCAGGACCTGGAAGAACTGCGAAAAATGAACCGGACTTGCCGGCAGGAACTGGAAGAGAAGAAGATCCAGTACATCGACATCGTCACGGAAAAGGCCAAGCTGAAGAACGCCGTCACCAGCCTCACCCGCATGATCGAAGACCTCGGAAAGAGGAAGGAGCGGGAGAACCGGGAAATCGAGGAAAACGAGAAGCGAGCCGCGGCGCTCCGCTGCACGCTGGAGAGGCTCCGCACCGGGCTCGCAGCCGACGAGGAGGGTTTCTCGGAGATCGGGCAGCGGCGCGGGGAGATCGCCGACGAGTTGGAAAGGGCCCGGGAGGAGCTGGCGGAGAGCGATCAACGGATCGCCGAACTCCGCGAGGAGAGCAGCCGGAAGGCGTCGCGCCTGGCCTCGCTCAAGGAGTTTGAGGAGAGCTATGCCTGGTGCAACGAGGGGGTAAAATCCCTCATGACCGGCGGTCGGGGGGCGGAGCACGGGGACAGATTTAAAATCTGTCCCCAAAGTCTCTTTCTGGGCCTTGTCGCCGATCACATCCGGGTGCCCCGGGAATACGAGACGGCGGTCGAGGCGGTCCTCGGGGAGAAGCTCCAGTACGTCGTGGTTAAAGACCAGAAGGACGGCATCCGGGCGATCGATTATCTCAAGAGCTCCGCCCTCGGGCGGGGGAGCTTCGTTCCCCTCGAGGTCCGCCCCCGCGTCTCCGGGATATCCTCCGTGGAGCATCTCCGGGAAGCGATCCCCCTGGTCGAACAGATCGAGGTCCGGGAGGATTTCCGGGCCATCGTTGCCGAACTCTTAGGCGACGTCCTTCTCATCCCCAGCCTCGGGAGCGGCATCTCCCTCTGGCAGCAGAACGGCTTCTGCGGCACCTTCGTTACGCCGGAGGGGGACATCATCAGCCCGAGCGGCATCCTGACGGGCGGGAGCGGCAATGGGAGCGATCGGAGCCTTCTGCGCAACCGGCGCGAAATCGCCGAGCTCGCCGGAGAGGTCGCGGCGCTCGCGGCGGAGCTCCAGGAGGAGCAGGAGCGCCGCAAAAAGAACATCTCCCTGATCGCCCAGTGGGACGAGGAGTTCCTCCGGCTCCGCTCCCAACTCCACCTCACGGAACTCCGGATCAGCGGCCTTAAGAAGGACAGCGAGCGGTTCGAAGGTGAGCTGCGTCAGGTCGAGGACCGGCGCAATGTCCTCGATTTCAATCGCGAAAACCTCCGGTCGGAGGCCTCCGAGGCCCGGGGGAAAGTCGTCGGCCACGAGGCGGAAATGAAGGCCCTGGAAGGTTGCGAGGCGGAGCTCGACCGGGCGATGGACGGCGCCCGGAAGCGGGAAGAATCGCTGCGGGCCGACCTGGAAGCCCGGGAGCGCGCACTCACCGAACAGAAGATCCGCCTGGCCTCTCTCGAGGAGAAGCGGGAGGCCAATCTCGAGACCCTGGTCCGCCTGGAGGCCTCGCTCGCCGACTATTCTCGAGAGAACCAAACCAGACTGACGGATGCGGAAACCTTCGAACGGGAGTCCCGGATGCTTGCCGATCAGATCGCCGCCGAGGAGGCGGCGCTCCAGGGTTTATATGCCGAATACGAGGGTTTGGAAAGTTCCCTCTCGGGCAGACGAAACGCCCATGCGGAAAAGGAGGCGCTCCTCGGGGCGCGCGAAGCGGAGCTCCGGGAGGTAAAAAAGATCATCGATCGGTACCACCAGGAGGGAAGCGAGCTGGATCTGAACTCCCGGGAAATCGCCATCCAGATGGAGAATTTGCAGAGGAATATCCAGGAAAAGCACTACGAGGACCTCGCCCGCCTTATCACTGAGTTCCGGCCGCTCGCGGATGAGGAGCTCGCGGAGCTGGGCGCGAAGCTGGAAAAGGACCGGCGGGCCGTCGAAAATTTCGGCGAGGTCAACCTGCTGGCCCTCAGCGAGCACGAGGAGCTGAAGACCCGTTACGAATTCCTCACTACCCAGGCCGCCGACCTGAACTCCTCGCTGGAGACGCTCCAGAAGACGATCACCCGGATCAACGCCATCTCCCGAAAGCGGTTTTCGGAGACCTTCGAGGGGGTCAACCGGTGCTTCCGGGAGGTCTTCACCCGCCTCTTCCCCGGCGGCCGGGCGGAGCTCCTCCTGACCGACGAGAGCGACCTCCTGGAGACGGGCGTGGACATCGACATCCGGATTCCCGGGAAGCGGGCACAGAACGTCACTCTCCTCTCCGGCGGCGAGAAATCCCTGTCGGCCATTGCGCTCATTTTCTCCATCCTCCTCTACCGGCCCGTTCCTTTCCTCCTCTTAGACGAAGTGGATGCGTCGCTCGACGACACCAACATTTCTCTGTTCAACCGCCTCGTCAAGGAGACTGTATCCCACTCCCAGATCCTGATGATCACGCACAACAAGCTGACGATGGAGATTGCGGACAGCCTCTACGGCGTCACGATGCCAAAGCAGGGGATCTCCACGCTCGTCTCCGTCAACCTCAACTGAGCCCCCGGCGGCTTCGGAAAAAGCTCCGCGGCGGCGCAATCCCTATTTCCGGGACGGATTCATGGGACAGGATAACGACAATAAAGGATTCTTCGATCGGTTGAAAGCGGGGCTCGCCAAGACCCGGAAGCTCCTCCTCACGGACGTCGACGACATCATCCTCGGGAGCAAGGAGATCGACCGGGCGCTCTTCGAAGAGCTGGAAGAGGCCCTTATCGTGGCCGACGTAGGGCCGGCCTTCACCGGGGAGCTGATCGAATCACTGAAAGAAAAGGTCCGGCGCAAGGAGCTGGGCAGCCCGGAGATTCTCAGAAAAGTGCTCCGGGAAACGATGCGGGAGATCCTCCTCAAAAACGAGGCCCCCCTGAAAATACCGCCGGATCAGATCTACACGATCATGGTCGTGGGGGTGAACGGCACGGGAAAGACCACGACGATCGGGAAACTGGCCCATCAGTTGAAGGGAGAGGGGCACGAGGTGATGCTCGTCGCCGCGGACACCTTCCGGGCGGCGGCCGTCGAACAGTTGGAGGCGTGGGCGAAACGGGCAGAGGTCCCGTTGATTCGCCAGGCGCCGAACGCCGATCCCGCCGCCGTGGTCTACGATGCCCTCCGCTCCGCCAAAGCCGGACGACCCGGCGTGGTCATCATCGACACCGCGGGGCGCCTCCACACGAAGGTCAATCTGATGGAGGAGCTCAAGAAGATGAGGCGGATCATGGGGCGGGAGCTTCCCGGCGCGCCGCACGAGGTCCTTCTCGTCCTCGACGCCACAACGGGCCAGAATGCCGTCGTCCAGGCGCGGATGTTCCGGGACGAAATAGGCGTCACGGGCCTGATCCTGACGAAGTTAGACGGGACGGCGAAAGGGGGCGTCGTCGTCCGGATCGCCCGGGAGCTGAACATCCCGCTGCGCTACATCGGCGTCGGCGAGCAGGTGGACGATCTCAGGCCCTTCCGGGCCGGGGAGTTCGTCGAGGCCCTCTTCGCCCAGAACGGCCGCTGAATTGCCGTCGCCCAGGTACCGCAGATTCGGACAGGATCTGCGCCGGAGAAGACCATTTCAAGGGGTTCCGCCATGAAGGGAAGGCTGCTGGCCATCGGCGACATCCACGGCTGCAACCGCAAGCTCAAGCAGCTCCTCGACCGGATCAAGGTCGACCCGCATGCCGACATTCTTGTCTTCATCGGGGACTACATCGACCGCGGTCCCGAGGTGCGGGGGGTTATCGACACCCTCCGTGACCTGAAAGAGACCTGCCGGAACGTGATCTGTCTCCGGGGGAACCACGAGGATATGTTCCTCAACTACTACCTGGAGGGGCAGGATGAAGAGCTCTTTTTGTACAACGGCGGCCAGAGCACGCTTTCCTCCTACGGTCTCACCCTCGCTGACGCCCGGGCGGGAACCGGATTCCCGGAGAACCACCTCCGTTTCTTTACCTCCCTGCCCCTCTCTTACGAAACACAGGAATACCTGTTCGTCCACGCCGGCCTCAGGCCGGGGCGCCCCCTCGCCGCGCAGTCGCCGGATGACCTCCTCTGGATCCGCCGCGAATTCATCGACTCGGAGTGCGATTTCGGCAAGACGGTTGTCTTCGGCCACACCTCCCTCTACGAACCTCTCATCGAGAAAAACAAGATCGGCATCGACACGGGGGCGGTCTACGGGGGCTGCCTGACCTGCATCGAGCTCCCCTCCCGAAAAATTTATCAGGTCTGAGACCTGGGTCTGATCTCTTTTTAATCACTCCCTGGGTCACATTTTATTTGAGACAATTCGCATGGTGAGCCGGCTGCGCCCGTTTCCTGCCGGGAAATATCTGTTGACACGCCGCCAGCCTCTATATATGGATAGCCCAAGCTGTCAAGCCACGTTTCGAGGAGGGTTCCATGAAAAAAATGATCATTGGCGTTATGATTTGTCTGTCTTTTTTGATCGGCTGTGCCACCAAGTACCAGATCGTCTTGAAAGACGGCCAGAAGCTAAAGGCGGTGACAAAACCGGTGTTGGATAATAATACCGGGTATTACAATTACGTTGATGAAGACGGCAAGAAGGTGCTGCTCAAAGAGGCCGACGTGTTGCTGATCAAAGAAAAATGAGGTCGCCGAAAAGGCGACGGTAAGCATCCTCGGTCGAAAGAGGCGAGTGGGAAGAGCGTCCCGAAGTCCCCCATCGACCCGGCCAGCTCCCGCAGATTGAATTCAAACGATCGGATCTTCATCGCCGCCTTTTCTCTTTTCTCATCAGGGCAGCGCGGCTCAGGAATATTGCGGGCTCCTCCAGATCATTTCTACAGCTTATTGTGCGCGCCGTCGCAGTACGGCGGCTTTGCGGTGCGCCTGCAGCCGCACCAGGCGACTGTTTTTGGGTATCTGACCTCCACTTCCACGGGCGTCATGCCGGTGTTGAGTCGGTCGTGCGCGCCGTCGCAGAACGGCTGGGTAGCGGACTGGCCGCAGCTGCACCACAAATACTTCCCCGGCTGCATCTCCATCACGTAAGGCCCCTTCTTGGAGATCTTCGGTTCCATGGTCATCCCTCCCCGGTGTCAAAGCATTTTTCCGCGAAGAACATCCTCTGCGGCAAGGAAAGTATATCTTCACCCCATACCATCCTGTCAACAACATTTTGTAATTTCGTTAAATCTGGTGTAGGATTGCTGCCAATCCCGCCGGTGATTGTGTGAGGATCGGGAAGTTTAGTCGAAGGGGGCCTTACGCAGCGCAACCCAACACGGCGGCCAGAAAGAGAGGATGACTTATGAATACAAAGGACAAATGCGCTCTGGTCGATAACGAGCATGATCTTGAGGAAATAGTGAAGGCCAACGACAAGGTGATCGCCCTCTTGTATGCGTCATGGTGCCCTTTTTGCGCAAGGTTTTTGCCCATATTCGAGAGGCATGCCGCAGGGGAGGAGCGAAAATTTCTGCTTATACGCGATGATCGGGAAAGTATGGCGGACAAATATGGGGTGGAAGTGGTGCCGACCTTACTTTTCTTTGAAAACGGAGCGATCTCAAAGCGGCTGGAAGGCGTCCCGGGGGTGGGCATAACCGAAAAACAACGGGCGGACTTCATTGATGCGTGCACTTAGCCGGAAAGCGGATCTGAAACCGGTATAACGGGTTCTTAGTGCGCCGGGTAAAGCCGGCTGTTCCTGAATATACATTTAAAGTTCATGTTGTTGGCTTCATGAATACACCCTGTCGCGCGAAGCGTTATTGATCTGGATCAACGAGAAAGAAAACTTTTTAAGCATTGCTGGATTCTTATTTGCCATTCCTGTATAATTCCGCCCCGACCGGCAGAGGAATACTCGGCCGCATAACACCGCCTTTTTTTTGGGAAACAAGGGAAAAAAGCATAGGGTGACATGAATGCAAATATGGTCCTGGAGGCATTAGGGAGGTGAGGGTATGAAAGGAAAGGATGTCGATTATTTTACGGCCCTGTACGATGTGGCGAGAGTGATCAATGCCTCCCTGGAACCACTGAAGGTTCTGGAGAAAATCGTGCAGTGCGTGGTCAGGGCCATGGGCGTCAAAGCCAGCAGCATCCGTCTCCTTGACTCCCGCGAGCGGATGCTGGTCATGGGGGCGGCGAGCGGCCTCTCCAAGGGGTATGTCTGCAAGGGGCCGATTCTCATTGGGGAAAGCGGCCTCGACCGCAAGGCGCTCAAGGGCCGGACCGTCTGGCTCAAGGACGCCCAGACAGCGAAGGATTTCCAGTACGGCGCGATGGCGCAGGCGGAGGGGATCAAATCCATCCTCGTCGTACCCCTGATGCTGGAGAAGAAGGCAATCGGCGTGCTGCGCGTCTATGTGGACATGGTCCGCAAATTCCGTGACGAAGAAATCAAATTTCTCAAGGCGGTGGCTAACCTGAGCGCGATCGCCCTGGACAATGCACGCATGCATGAGACGCTCCGGATTCGGTGCGACCTGATGGCGGCGCATAAATACCGCATCGACGACAATTGAAAGGAGGCCCGTATGATTCGCCTGGGCATCAACGGTTTTGGCCGGATCGGACGGCAGGTTCTGAAGGCCGTCCTCTCCCGATACCCCGAATCACTTCAGGTTGCAGCGGTCAATGACCTCTTCGATGTGGCAACCAACGCCCACCTGTTCAAGTACGACACGAACTACGGCCGTTGGGCGGGCGAGGTCGGCGTCAGGAAGGACAGTTTCATCATCGATGGCCGGCCTATCAGGAGCCTGGCCTTCCGCGATCCAGTGTCCATTCCCTGGGACGACGAGGGGGTCGATATCGTGATCGAGAGCACCGGTCTGTTCCTGACCGGGCCGAAGGCCGCCGCCCACCTCCAGGCCGGGGCCAAAAAGGTGATCATCACCGCCCCTGCCAAGGAGGAGGACCTGACGGTCGTGATGGGCGTCAACCACAAGAACTACCGGCCGAAGAAGCATCACATCGTCTCCAACGCCTCCTGCACAACGAACTGTCTGGCGCCCCCGGTGATGGTCGTCCACAAGGCGTTCGGCATCGAGAAGGGAATGATGACAACCATCCACTCCTACACGAACGACCAGCGCATCCTCGATCTGCCTCACAAGGACCTCCGGCGCGCCCGTGCAGCAGCGATGAACATCATCCCGACGACGACTGGCGCGGCTAAAGCCCTCGCCCTCGTCATTCCGGACCTGGCCGGCCGTTTCGACGGCTACTCGCTCCGCGTGCCGACGCCGACGGTCTCCATAGTCGATTTCACGGCCGAGCTCAAGACGAAGACGACGACGGAGGAGCTCAGAAAGGTCCTCTGCGAGGCCGCCCGGAAGCAGCTAAAGGGGATCATGGCCTGCGAGGAAGCCGGCCTGGTATCGATGGATTTCAAGGGGGATATCCACTCCTCCATCGTGGATATCGAGTTCACCCAGGTGCTTCGGGACAACATGGCGAAGGTGGTAGCCTGGTACGACAACGAGTGGGGATACTCCTGCCGGGTGGCGGATCTTGCCCATTATATGGGGGGAAAGGGCCTCGGGTAGAGACGTAGCATGAAGATAGTCCGGATCCTGGTCATCGACGACGACGCCGTGGCCTGCGAGTTTCTCCAGGAGGCTCTCCTGCGCGCCGGCTACGAGGTCGATACCTTCACCTCCGCGCGGGAGGCCCTTGATGTGGAACTCTCGCGCTATGACATGCTCCTGTCCGACATCCGGATGCCGGATATCGACGGCCTGCAGTTCCTCAGACAGGTGCATGAGAAATGGCCGCAACTCCCCTTTATCCTGATGACGGCCTTCGGTTCGCTGGAGACGACTATGGAGGCCCTGCGATTTGGCGCCTGGGACTATATCAGCAAGCCCTTCTCACCGGAGGCGATCCGCGCGATGGTCCAGAAGGTGCTTGAGGTCCGGGAGTTCCAGGAGCATTGGATCAAGGGACAGCCGGAGGACCAGCAGGAGCCTCAGTTCATCGGCTCATCCGCGGTGATGGTCGATTTCTACAAGCAGATCGCCCGGGTGGCCGATGCCTCGGCAAGCGTCCTGATCAGCGGGGAGAGCGGTACCGGCAAGGAACTGACGGCCCGATCCCTCCACCAACTGAGCGCCCGGCGCGGCAAGCCCTTCCTCGCAATCAACTGCGGCGCCATTCCGGAGACCCTTCTCGAGTCGGAGCTGTTCGGTTACGAGAAGGGGGCGTTCACCGGGGCCGGCCACATGCATACGGGGCTTCTGGAGGCGGCCCAGGACGGCACCATCTTCTTAGACGAGATTACGGAGATGTCTCCGGGGCTCCAGGGAAAGCTCCTGAGGTTCATGCAGAACGGTGAAGTCCGGCGGATCGGCGGTTACGAGGCGAGGCACGTGGGGGTCCGGGTGGTTGCGGCGGCGAACCGGGACATCGACGAGGAGGCAATGGCAGGCCGGTTCCGGTCCGATCTCCTCTACCGCTTCGTCGTCCGCCTGCAGGTGCCGCCGTTTCGGACGCACAAGGAGGACCTCCCGCAGCTCATCGAATCCTTCCTGAAGAAATGGGGCTACCCCACGGTCCGCATCTCCCATGAGGCGATGGAGCTCTTCATGACATATGACTGGCCGGGGAATGTCCGCGAACTGGAGAACGTCCTCCGGCAGACCCTGCTCCTCTCCCCCTTTACCGTGATCCTTCCCGAAAACCTTCCCGAGAAGCTCCGTCCCCCCCGCACTGCGGGGGCGTCCGTCCTGTCGCCGCTCGAAACGGCGGAAAGACAGCAGATCCTCCAGGCCCTGGAGATCACGACCTGGAACCAGAGCCGGGCCGCCCAGCGACTGGGGATTGACCGGAAGACCCTGAGGACCAAGATCCAGCGTTACGGTCTGGCAAAGGAAGCCCCCTCCCTCTTATTTTCAAAAAAGTAAAACAACCAGGCGGGGAGCTGCAAATTATTCCGTCGCAGGGAAGGTGAGGACGATCTTCGTCCCCTCGCCCGGATGGCTATCGATGGAGATCCTCCCCCCGTGCATCTTGACAATGTCCTGAACTATTGCGAGCCCCAGCCCCCGCATGCCCTCCTCCTGGTGGGTGCTGAAGAACGGCTCGCAGATCCTCTCCATCAGCTCCGGCGGAATGCCTTTGCCCGTGTCCTGAACGGTGATGGAGACCTCGCGCCGCTCCATCTCCGCCTTAGCGGAAACCGTGATCCGGCCCCCTTCCGGCATCGCCTCCAGGGCATTCTGGATCAGGTTGAACAGGGCGGTCTGGACACGGTGGCGGTCCGCGAGGATCTGCGGGATCTTTTCATCGAAATGGACGTGCAGCTCAATCCCCGCTTTCCGGATGAGTGGGTGGACCAGGGGAATCGTCTCGTTCAGGAGTTCCGGGATCCTGACTGCCTCGAAATGGGGCTCCGGCGGGCGGGTGGCGCGCCGGACATTCTGGATGACGGTATTGAGGCGCTGAGTCTGCTGAACGATCAGCTCCAGCTTGCGGACCACATCCTGCGGCCAGCCCTCCCTCTCCAGGAGGAGACTCGCCATTCCGGCGATGGAGTGGAGCGGCGTCCCGAGGTCATGGGCCAGCGTGGCGGTGAGGTACCCCAGGGCGGCGAGCTGCTGGAGCTGGTTGACCTGTTTTTGGAGTTGGACAACCCGGCGGGTCGCCTCCTGGACCCGGTCTTCTAAACTCCTCGCGAGCTCCTGATTTCGGGCAAGGACCTTCTCGATCTCCTGGGCCATCGAATTGAAGTGCTCTGAGAGGTGCCCCCATTCGTCCCGGCGGGTTATCGGGATCCGCTTTACATACTGCCCCGTCTGAAATTCATCGATTGTGCGGATGATGATGCCGAGCGGCCGGCCTATGAGCCAGCGGTAGCTCGCGGCGAGGACCAGGAGGATAATGAGCAGCAGCCAGACCGTGCTGGTGACGAGCAGGTGATTCGCCCGGGAGAGGATTTCCGCATTGGCCCGGCTGAAGTTGATCACCCCCACGACGAACTGTGTCGCCCGGGATTTCTCGGTTGTGACGGGATAGAGCAGCCCCACGGCAGGACCGTCTTCGGTCTGCAGGCGGATGTACTGGGGTTTGCGCGACGCCGCCGCGGAGATGACCAGGCTCTCCGGCCACTCGTAGCTGACCCGGCTGGCGCCGGCGATATAATCGATGTCGTTCTTGACGACGGTGAAGATGTCGATGCGGGCCATGCGCACGTCGGTCTGGATCTGTTCCTTGAGGGTGGCGTCGAGGGTGGAAAGCCCCTGGCCTGTCGGAAAATGATGATAATAGGTACCGACCGTCTCGGCGACGCTGGAGAGGCGCTTACCCTGCTCTTCGACCAGAATCTGATCCAGTGCACGGATCTGAACCCATCCCCAGGCGGCCATCGTGACGGCCAGCCCCAGGATCGTCAGGATCATCAGGCGGGT
>Ga0154454_1028_pt5 | contig 11716 bp, 8 predicted proteins | sample RifGroC2_FD_105647 | JGI IMG/M metagenome (GOLD analysis project Ga0154454, IMG submission 105647) | Syntrophobacterales bacterium GWC2_56_13 | reverse complement strand
CCCCGTGCCGCCTAAAAACCGGTCGATGGATGCGCAGGCCAGTCTCCCCTGGGCGATGGCCTCGATGATGGTCGAGGGACCGGTCACGGCATCTCCCCCGGCAAAGACTCCCTTCTTCAGAGTGGCCAGATTGCCCTTATCCACACGCACCGTCCCGTTTCTAAGCCCTTCCAGATTTACGGAAGCGGCATCCGCGGACTGACCGATCGCCATGATCAGGGTGTCAAAGCTCAAAGCATACTCGCTGCCGGCGACGGGAACAGGCGCCGGTCTGCCGGTTGCATCGGCATCCCCCAGTTTCATCCGGATGCAGGTCGCCTGATCTTCTTCGATCTTCACGGGCGCCGTCAGATACTCGATTCGTACGCCTTCCTCAACGGCCTCGACGATCTCCTCGCTGCTGGCCGGCATTTCCGAGCGGGTCCTACGATAGACCTGGACCACCTCCGCACCAAAACGGATCGAGGCCCGGGCCGCATCGACGGCAGTATTGCCGCCTCCCACCACGATCACCTTTCTGCCGATGGCCGGTGTTTTTCCTTCATTGACCTGTCTTAGAAAAGAGATGCCGTCGATGACTTTCGGCGAATCCTCGCCCGGGATTCCCATCCTGGCCGGCTTCCAGGCGCCCGTCGCCGCCAGAACCGCATCAAAGCCCTTTTCCCGCAGGGCTTCCGCCGAGGAGACCGGCGTGCCCTCAACCAGATCGACTCCGCCCTCCCGGATCAACGCGATCTCCCGGTCCACGATCTCCTCGGGCAGGCGATACTCGGGAATGCCGTAACGCAGCATGCCGCCGGGCAGGGAGAGCGCTTCATAAACGGTGACGCTGTGCCCCAGGACGTTCAGATAGTGGGCGGCCGTCAAGCCGCAGGGACCGGAACCGATGACGGCAACCTTCTTTCCCGTAGGCGGCCGTTTTAAGATCACCGCCGGTTTCCGCCCGCCCTTCTCCGCGGCAACCCTTTTGAGCATCCGAATGGCGACGGCTTCATCAAACTGGATCCTCGCGCATTTTGCCTCGCAGGGATGGACGCAAGCGCAGCCGCAGACAAAGGGAAACGGTATCCGCTCCCGGATGACGGCCAGCGCCTTTTCAAAGCGTCCGTCCCTGATATGTCTGATATACCGGGGGACATCGATGCCCGCCGGACAAGCCTCCTGGCATGGGGCTGTCGACTTCTTCCTGCACTGAATGGCTCCCACGCTTGCTTTCCTTCCCGAACGACGCCTTCAATTCCGCTATATGAAGTTCATCCCGGCAGGATCTGCAGGGATGAACTTCTTCGGAGGTTTCTTTTTCCTGCACCCTGACACGGTGCATGAATCCGGCCTGGATTCATCGCTGCTCTATGGGCGCATGATGAGTTCTACGCCCCTCTGGAGCGCCTTCAGATTCAGCTCCCCGGCGTTTCCCTGGAAATGCTTCCGGATCACGCTGGCCAGACTTTCCGTCTTCACCATCCGGCCCGCGGCCGACAGGGCCCCCAGGGCAAGGATGTTAACGGCGGCGGTGTTCCCGAGGTCACTGGCCATTTTCGTAAAGGGATAACCGGTCAGGTTTGCCCCCGCTCTGGCCTTCGCCAGCGTTGTATCATAGAAGACGGGCGCCCCTTTTTCCGCCCAGGCCGCGTATTTTTCCAGGGCCTCCTCGGTCAGCGCCAGGATGATATCCGGTTTCTGGACCTGCTGGTAGATGATCTCCTCCTGATCGATGATCACCTCCGCCAGGGATAGACCGCCACGGCTGGCAATGCCGTAGGACTGAGTCTGGACAACAACTTTACCTTCCAACATCGCCGCTTCGCCAAGCATGATGCCGGCAAGCGCCAGTCCCTGCCCGCCGGATCCGGCCAGGATGACCTCATATCTCTCTTTCTTTTCATTCATCTCGTTTCACATCTTACCCGGCCTTTTGGGCCGTCGCCCTGACCCTGATCTCTTCATATCTCGTATTGAAATCCGGGGCATCCCGGTCCACCAGTTTCCCGATGGCGAAATGGTTTTCTTGCTCCTCGGCGCTCAATTTTCTGTACCGCTCCACGGGCAGGCCCCTTTCTTTGAACCAGTCGAGCATCTCCCGGGGCTCTTTCATTTCGTTGTTCTTGCCGAAGTGGGTGGGGCAGGGACTGAAAACTTCTACAAGAGAAAATCCTTTTTTGTTCAGGGCTTCCTTGATGAGTTCCTTGAGTTCCCATCCGTGGTAAGGAGTCTCCCTGGCCACGTAATTGGCGCCGGCGACTTCAGCCAGGGCGCAGATATCGAAATCGCGCTCCGGGTTTCCCCAGGCTGTGGTGCTGGTAAAACTTCCGCCGGGCGTGGTGCCCGAGGCCTGCCCTCCCGTCATGCCGAAATTGAAATTGTTGATGACGATGGCCGTCAGATCGATATTCCTTCTCGCGGCATGAATGAAGTGATTCCCGCCGATGGTGACGCTGTCCCCGTCTCCCATCAGGACCACCACATGCAGTTTCGGATTGAAGGCCTTGATCCCGGTCGCATACGCCAGGGCGCGGCCGTGCGTTGTGTGCAGGGCATTCGTCAACAGGTAATCGTCCGACTTCCCCGTGCAGCCGATCCCCGTTACGACGACGGTATCGGCGTTCCTGTAATCGAGCTCCTCGAATGCCCGCAGCATGGCCCCCAGCATGACGCCGATCCCGCAACCAGAGCACCACATGTGAGGCAACACCTCGTCTTTCAGATATTTTATGCCTGTCGCATGCGACAATTCCAACCCCCTCTGTTTTTATCTCGCCAATGGTTCCGCGCCGCTGAACATCGATCGCCACACAGGAAACATGCTCCCATTGTCACCCGTCCTTTCTTCCTTAATCTTGATAAGAACTTGTTTTGGGTGGTGTGAGTATAGGGAAATGGTTTTTGTGCGTCAATATAAATAACCCGCACGAGGTCGTCAATCTTCTTGACACATAAGAGCCTTCTCCCTATATTCAGCCCACCCGAAAGAGAGCCCTCATTAAGAGAGGGCTCCAGCAAAAGGAGAAAAGACATGGCCGGTGTTGACGGCGGTATCATGTTCGCCGCGGATAAGCTGCGGGGCTGGACACAAGAGGTCTTCCAGAAGGTCGGGGTGAGCCGGGACGACGCGACGCTGCTCACCGATTCCCTGATCGAGGCCAACCTCCGGGGCATGGATACCCACGGCATCACCCGGATGCTCTGCGTCTACGTGGAACGGATTCGAAAGGGGGTCATGAGCGCGAAGAGCAATCTGGTCGTCGTGCGGGAGAAGGCCTCCACTGCACTGCTCGTCTGCAACAACAGCATCGGCCAGGTGGGCGCGGCGCGCGCCATGCGGATGGCGATCGAGAAGGCCAGGCAGACCGGCGTGGCCTTCACTGCCGCGGCCCACTCCAACCACTACGGCGCGGCCGCCTACTGGGCCATGATGGCCCTCTCGCACGGCATGATCGGTTTCAGCTCGACCAATGCGCCGGCCGCCATGGCCCCCACGGGTGGCTGCACGGCGATGTTCGGTACCAACCCCTTTGCCATCGCCATCCCCGCGGGCCGGGAACCGCCGGTGGTCCTGGATATGGCCACGACTGTGGTGGCCCGCGGCCGGATCGTGCTTCACGCCAAGCAGGACAAACCTCTGGAGCCCGGCTGGGCGTTCGACGAGCGCGGCGTCCCCACCACGGACCCGCATGCCGCCCTGAAGGGGATCCTCGCCCCCATAGGCGGCTACAAGGGCTACGGCATCGCATTGGCGGTGGACTTTCTCTGCGGCGTTCTGACCGGCTCGAGTTACGGGGCCCACTTTCCCGGCTTCCTGGCCGATAATATGATCGAGCCGACCGACGTCGGGAGCGTCTTCGCGGCCGTGAATGTCGAGAGCTTCATGGATCTGCCGGAGTTCACAGCTGCCATCGACAAGGCCCTTCAGGAGATCAAGACCTCGACCAGGGCCCACGGGATGAAGCGCATCTACGTCCCCGGCGAGATCGAGTTCGAGATGAAGGCTGAACGCCTCGCGCACGGCATTCCGATCCCCGAGCCGGTGGTGAAGGATTTCATCGCCCTCGGCCGGGAGCTGGCCATTTCCTTTCCCCAGGCCTGACAGGAGAGGAACGGAACCACCGATTGCGCAGATGATTGAGACACACCGATCTTGTGTTGAAGGGAAGCGATAAATCTGATAGACGCCCTTATATGAACCAGAACGTTTCCTCAAGAGAACACTGCCGTTTGCGGGGAGGCTGCCCCGAAGGGGAAGCGACGGGATGAGAGCGATCTTTATCTCCGACGCTCACCTGAAAGGCGCTGAAGATGGCGGCTGTAAAAAGCTCCTGCATTTTTTCGACCATCTTCGGGATGGGATCGTAACGGCCGGCAGGGGGGGAGGCGGAGCGACCGGGAACGGCGGACCGGTGAATCAACTCGTCATTGCGGGAGATTTATTCGATTTCTGGTTTGCAAAAGGTGATGTGATCTATCCCGGTTTCCGACCGGTGGTGGAAAGGCTCGCACTTTTGCGGCGTTTGGGAATCAGGATCAGCTTGTGTGAAGGCAACCACGATTTCTTCCTCACGGACTATTTTTCGCAGAAACTGGGTATGGAGGTCTATCCGGAGTGGGCCGAGATCGATCTTGACGGCCTGCGGATCCTCGTTTCGCACGGCGATACCGTGGACAGGGAAAATCGCCGCTACCTGGCGCTGCGGCGATTCCTGCATAGCCCCTTTTCCTTCCGGCTGCAGCGTGTGCTTCCGCTGGCGTTCCTCTGGCGGATCGCCCGGATCAGTTCGGAGATGAGCAAGGGGATATCCGGGGGCGCGCAGGATCGTCTTGCAGAGGTCATGTACCGTTTTTCCCTGGACAAATTTGAGGAAGGCTATGATGCCGTAATCCTGGGCCACTGTCACAAGCCGCTCATTCGTGAGGTGCAGCGCGGCGGCAGGCTCAGGACCTTCGCCACCCTGGGCGACTTGATTACCCACGATTCCTATCTGCTGTACGAAAACGGCCGTTTTACACTGAATCGCTTTTCGTCCGAGGGGCAGCATGGATGAGAGATTCATCTGCGATCGCAATCTGGGAAAACTGGCAAAGTGGCTGAGGATCCTTGGCTATGACACCCTTTTTTACCGGGGGAACGCGGATCGGGATTTTCTCCGGAAAGCAGACCGGGAGGGGCGGATCGCCCTGACCAGGAAGAGGGATCTCGAACGCCGGCGCCATGCGGGACGCCTCGTCGTGATCAAGGCCGATCGCGCAGACGCGCAGATCGGTGAAATCCTGGAGGTTCTGGCTCTGTCACCGGATCCGTTGAGAAGGATGAGCCGATGTCTGCGCTGCAACTCGACGCTGGAGGAGGTTGCGAAGGAAGCTGTGGAAGGCATGGTTCCCGTCTATGTTTATGAAAACTGCATGCAATTTCACAGATGTTCCCTGTGCAGGGGAATCTTCTGGCCGGGGACTCACCCCCGGCATGTCGAGGAGTATCTCAGGCGGCGCATTCCCTCTCGTCGCCCTTGATCTTTTCGATGGCGTGCGGGAGGGCGGGCAGGAGGACTTCAAGATTTTCCCGGGCCCCTTTCGGGCTTCCGGGGAGGTTGATGATCAGGGTCCGGCCCCGGGTGCCGACCAGGGCGCGCGAGAGCATCGCGTGAGGGGTAATGGCCGCGCTATGACCCCGCATGGCCTCCCCCATCCCCGGGATCTCCCGTTCAATGACCTCCCGGGTGGCCTCCGGCGTCACGTCCCTGGGGCCGACGCCGGTGCCGCCTGTCGTCAGGATCAGGTCCGCTTTCTCACCCTCGCTCCACTCAAGAAGAACCCGGCGGATCATCTCCTTTTCGTCGGGCACAATCCGCCGAGCGACAATTTCCATCCCCAGCCCTTCGATCATTCCGGCGATTTCCGGACCGCTCTGATCCTCGCGTTCGCCGCGGGCGCCGCGGTCGCTGACGGTGATGATGACGGCCCTAAAACCCACGTTAATCCTCCGCTTCCCTCTCTGATTCGGCGATGATCTTCTCAGAGATGTAGGAGGGAACCTCCTCGTAATGGGAGTGTTCGCAGGTAAACGTTCCGCGTCCGCTCGTCATCGAACGGAGATCGGGGGCGTATTTCAGAATCTCGGCGAGGGGGACCTGCCCCTTGATGATCTGGTGGTGACCGATGGAATCCATCCCCAGGACCTTCCCGCGGCGGCTGTTCAGATCGCCGATGACGTCGCCCATGTACTCGTCGGGGATTTCGATCATGATATTGACGATAGGTTCGAGAAGGGTGGGCTGACATTCGAGGACCCCCTTTTTGAAACCGAGGGAGCCCGCGATTTTGAAGGCCATTTCGGACGAATCGACGGTATGATAGGAGCCGTCCACGAGGGAGACCCTGAGATCGACAACCGGATAACCCGCCAAAACGCCCTCCGCCATGGCCTCCACGATGCCCTTCTCCACGGCCGGTCGGTACTGCTGGGGAATAACGCCGCCTACGATCCTATCGGCGAACTCAAAGCCGACTCCTCTCGGGAGCGGCTCGATCTCCAGCCAGGTATCGCCGAACTGACCGCGGCCACCGGACTGTTTCTTGTAACGCCCCTGAATGGTGGTCTTTCCCTTGATCGTCTCCTTGTAGGGGACCTTCGGGGTCTTCAGATTCACCTCGAGACCGAATTTCCGTTTCATCTTTTCGACGGTTACCTCGATATGAACCTGTCCCAGGCCGGAGAGGATCATCTCCCTGGTCTGGCCATCCCGGTGGAATGACAAGGTGGGATCCTCATCGGTCAGGCGGTGGATGGAGGAGACGAGCTTGTCTTCATCGCCGCGTGTTTTCGGTTCCACGGCAAAGGAGATGATCGCCGGGGGCGGTTCGACCCTGGCAAAGACAATAGGAGTTTTTTCCGTGCAGAGGGTATCGCCGGTTGCCGTTTCCTTCAGTTTGGCGATGGCCGCGATGTCGCCGGGGATGAGGGTTTCAACCGGTTTCTGGGTTTTCCCCTCCAGGAAGAAGAGATTCCCGATTCGCTCGGTGGACTTCCGGGAGGCGTTGAAGACGCTGGAGTCGGAGCTGAGAGTGCCGGAATAGACACGGAAGAGGGTGAGACGCCCCGCATAGGGATCGGCTATGGTCTTGAAAACGAGGGCCGAAAACGGCGCCGACTCTTCCGGCATCCGGATTTCATCCCCTTCACTTCCCGGCTTCTTTCCGGCTTTACCGCCGGGGTCGACTGGTGACGGGAAGTACTGCACAACCGTGTCCAACAGGGATGATATCCCGATGTGTTTCATAGCCGAACCGCAGGCGATGGGGGTCAGTAAGCCGGCCAACACCCCTTTTCGCAGACCCGCCTGCAGATCTTCGGCGCTCAGTTCGCCACCTTCCAGGTATTTATTCATCAGCCCATCGTCCGTTTCGGCGATATCTTCCACCAGGATGTCCCGGCATTTCTTGACTTCCTCAGCCATATCGGCCGGAATATCGACCGATTTGGCCGCTTTCTTCTGGTTGTCGAAAACGAGGGCCTTCATGGCGATCAGATCCACCACCCCGGCAAAGGAGTCCTCGGCGCCGATGGGAAGAGAGACGATCGTGATCTTCTCCCTCAGCCGCTTCCGGATGCTCTCCACCGCCTTGCCGAAATCGGCCCGTTCCCGATCCATTCGGCTGACGAACAGGAGGCGGGGAAGCTTGAATTCGTCGGCATATTCCCAGACTTTTTCGGTCTGAAATTCGACACCCCCGACGGCGTCGACGAGGACCACGGCTCCGTCCACTACCCGTAGAGAGCTTTTCGTGTCAAAGGTAAAATTGGAATCCCCGGGTGTGTCGATGAAGTTGACCCTGTGTTTTTCCCAGTCGATATTGTTTGTGGTGGCGCTGATAGAGATATGTCTCTTCTGCTCCTCCGGTTCATAGTCCATGCAGGAGCTTCCGTCATCAACGCGTCCGGGCCTGTCCGTTTTCCCGGCGACGTAGAGAAAGGATTCGCACAGAGAGGTCTTGCCGGTTCCTCCGTGTCCGATGATTGCGAGGTTTCTTATCGATTTAGATTCATATTTTGACATGAAATCTCCTTATCTGAGCGCCCTGGACATGTGATTCTATGTGCCTGAGCTCTTTAGCTTAAGGGTCTCTTCAAAGTCAAGACAATTTTGGGCGATAAAACGATGCTTGACTTTTGGGATGATTATGTTATTTTGCAGCGGAATTTCTGCCTCAGCCGCCGGTGAGATGATCTGGGATGGGGGTTTCAATGCCGAAGAATTTCTATACCCATCTTCACTATTCCGTGATGCTCAACGGCGTCGCTATCAATCCGAGGAAGTATTTGAATTAATCCCTTGTCGCTGGAGAGGGATCATCAGCCATCTGAAGAACGAATCCGCCGGTCATGGTACCGGTTTTTTTTTGAAGGAATTTTATGCTCAATGCGATTCTAAGGAAGCTTATCGGCAGCAAGAATGACCGGGAATTGAAACGCCTTTCCCTTATTCTCGTGGAAATCAATGCTCTTGAACCGACCATGATGGCCCTGAGCGATGAAGAGCTCAAGGCAAAAACCCCGTATTTCAGGGATAAACTTCAGAGCGGCGTCGAGCTGGACGAACTCCTCGTCGAGGCTTTTGCAGTCGTTCGAGAGACTGCACGCCGCAGCCTGCAGATGAGACCTTTTGACGTCCAGATCCTCGGGGGATTGGTTCTGCATGAGGGGAGGATCGCCGAAATGAAAACCGGGGAGGGAAAAACCCTGGCCGCGACGATGCCGCTCTACCTGAACGCACTGCCCGGGAAGGGCGTTCATCTCGTGACTGTCAATGACTATCTGGCCAGGAGGGATGCGGACTGGATGGGGCCCATCTACCATTTTCTCGGCATGAACGTCGGAGTCATCGTGCATGGGATGGATGACGATGAGCGGAGGGCCGCCTACCATGCGGACATCACCTACGGAACGAATAACGAGTTCGGTTTCGACTATCTGCGCGACAACATGAAGTTCAGCCTCGATGACTATGTTCAGCGTGACTTTCATTATGCCATTGTGGACGAGGTGGACAGCATTCTCATCGACGAAGCGCGGACGCCCCTGATCATCTCCGGACCCTCGGAGGAATCGACGGACAAGTACTACCGGGTAAACCAGGTCATCCCGCACCTTAGGAAGGAGAAGGATTATACGGTAGACGAGAAAAGCCGCACCGTCGTCCTGACGGAAGAAGGGGTCGCGAGGGTTGAGCAGTATCTCAAGGTGCAGAATCTCTATGAACCGCAAAACATCGACACCCTCCACCATGTCAACCAGGCCCTGCGCGCCCACACCCTCTTCCGGCGGGATGTCGACTATCTGGTCAAGGATGGCAAGGTCATCATCGTCGATGAATTCACCGGAAGGGTCATGCCGGGCAGGCGTTACAGCGACGGTCTCCATCAGGCCCTTGAAGCGAAGGAAAGGGTGAAGGTCGAACAGGAAAATCAGACCCTGGCGTCGATCACCTTCCAGAATTACTTCCGGATGTATGAGAAACTGGCGGGAATGACAGGTACGGCAGATACCGAAGCGGAAGAATTCGCCAAGATTTACCATCTCGAAGTCCTCGTGATTCCGACCAACATGCCGATGATCCGGGCGGACAACTCCGATGTGATCTACAAGACCGAGAAGGAGAAATTCACCGCGGTCATCGAGGAGATCAAAGAGCTGCACGGGGCGAAAAGGCCCGTTCTGGTAGGAACCATCTCCATAGAAAAATCCGAGCTCTTAAGCAAACACCTGACCCGGACGGGAATCAAACACCACATTCTGAATGCAAAAAATCATGAGAAGGAAGCGGAGATCGTCTCCCAGGCCGGACAGCCGGGACAGGTGACCATCTCCACGAACATGGCCGGACGCGGGACGGACATAAAACTTGGCGAAAGGGTGGCCGATCTGGGCGGCCTCCATATCCTGGGGACGGAGCGGCATGAGAGCCGCAGGATCGACAACCAGCTCCGCGGTCGGTCGGGACGTCAGGGCGATATGGGGTCGTCGCGGTTCTATCTCTCCCTCGAGGACGATCTCCTCAGGATTTTCGGGGCGGAGAGGATCTCCTCCGTCATGGACAGGATCGGCATGGAAGAGGGTCAGCCGATCGAGCACCGGCTCATTTCCAGGGCGATCGAGAATGCCCAGAAACGCGTCGAGGGGCAGAATTTCGATATCCGCAAGCATCTGCTGGAATATGACGATGTCATGAACCGCCAGCGGCAGGTCATCTATGAACAGCGGAAGAAGGTCCTCAAAGGAGAAGCGCTCTGGGAAGACGTGGAGGAGATGCTGGAGGAGATGGTCGAAGGGATGGTTCAGGACTACGTGGATGAGAAGCTCCATCCGGAGGAATGGGATCTTAAAGGTCTGGATGAACGGGTTTTCAGGCATTTCACCGTGAAGTTGAATCTCGCCGAGAGAGGCCGGGAACTCGGACCGGAGGCCATCCGGGAGACGATCATAACGGAAGTCAAAACGCTTCTTAGAAATAAAGAGAAGGAATACGGCAAGCCCCTGATGGATTACCTGATGAAGGTGATCATGCTCCAGTCCATCGATTCGCAGTGGAAGGAAAACCTCCTCGCCATGGATCATCTCAAGGAAGGGATCGGCCTGCGCGGATACGGCCAGAAGGACCCGGTTCGGGAGTATCAGAAAGAGGGCTACGAGATGTTCATGGACATGATCAGCCGTATCAAAGAGGACACGGTGGAAAAGCTCTGCCTGGTCCAGATCCGCCGGGAGGAAGAGGTGGAGAGGATCGAGGAGAAGCGGCGGCAGGATTACATCATGTCGCGGGGTGAGGATACACCGGCGGCGGCCACGGTCAAAAGGGAGACGGCCAAGGTCGGCCGGAATGACCCCTGCCCCTGCGGCAGCGGGAAGAAATACAAGAAGTGTTGCGGCCGGTAGGTGCGGTAAACGCAAGATCGCTTGGCCGGCAGGCTTAAGGAGGCATATGACGTCATCGAAGTGCTATCGGGTGCCCGGTTTTCTCGCCAACGGCGTCCATGCGGGGATCAAGGCGGATGGACGCCCGGATCTGGCCATGATCTTCTCAACGAGCCCGGCAACGGCAGCCGGGGTGTTCACGACAAACTGCTTCAAGGCGGCGCCGGTCCTTCTCGACCTGGAGAGGATCAGATCCGGCGAGGCCCAGGCAGTGATCGCCAACAGCGGGGTTGCCAACGCCGCAACCGGAGCGGAAGGCTTTGCCGACGCCCTCGCCGTTTCAAGAACCGCTTCCGGGGAACTCGGAATTCCGGACGAAATGGTCCTTGTCGCCTCGACCGGCGTTATCGGTCATCGTCTTCCCCTGCGGAAGATACAAGAGGGCGTCAAGGGGCTGGTTGCCGGACTCCACGACGACGGGATTCCCGCTGCCGAGGCGGGCATCATGACAACAGACCGCTTTCCAAAGATCGCCTGCCGCAATGGCACGGTCGGGTCGAAAGAGGTCACCCTGTGCGGTATCGCCAAAGGTGCGGGGATGATCGAACCGCATATGGCAACGATGTTGGCCTTCATCATGACCGATGCCGATATCGAGCATGATGCCCTCGACAGGGTGTTCAGACAATCGGCGGACCACAGTTTCAATGCCGTAACCGTCGACGGCTGCATGAGCACGAACGACACGGCGATCATTCTTGCCAACGGTTTTGCCCGGAACCCTCGGATCAAGAAGGGGTCCCGCCGCCTGGGAAG
>Ga0154454_1095_pt2 | contig 12039 bp, 13 predicted proteins | sample RifGroC2_FD_105647 | JGI IMG/M metagenome (GOLD analysis project Ga0154454, IMG submission 105647) | Syntrophobacterales bacterium GWC2_56_13 | reverse complement strand
CCAAGATGGAATTCGGGCTGTTCGACGGAGAGCTGATCCTCATCGACGAGCTCCTCACCCCCGACTCCTCCCGGTTCTGGCCGAAGGACGATTACGAGGAGGGCCGGTCGCAGAAGAGTTTCGACAAACAGTTCCTGCGGGATTACCTCCTCGCCATCAAGTGGGACCAGAAGCCCCCGGCACCGGTACTACCCCTGGAGATCATTGAGAAAACCGCCGAGAAATACCGTGAGGCCTTGAACCGCCTGGTCCGGTAAAAGGCCCGGTTGACAGCACGGAAGCGGATTATTATATTAAAAGATTCTTTAGAGCTGTCGGCGCGGCCTGCCTTGCCCGTCATGACTTCGTGAAACGCGGCGACAGCGCCATGCCGGAGAAAATCAGGAAAATCACAACGGAAGGAAGTTGAAAGGTCGAATGACGACAAAACGTGATTACTACGAGATCCTGGGCGTGGAAAGAAACGCCCCGGAAGACGAGATAAAAAAGAGCTATCGCAAACTCGCCATGCAGTTTCACCCGGACCGGAACCCGGGAAACCACGGAGCGGAGGAGAATTTCAAGGAAGCGGCCGAGGCCTATGAGGTCCTGAGCGACCCGGAAAAACGGGAGATCTACAACCATTATGGTCAAGAAGGCCTGAGCAGCGCCGGGTACCGGGGCTTCTCCGGTTTCGAAGACATCTTCTCGAGTTTTGGGGACATCTTCGGCGACGTCTTCGGCTTCAATACGGGCCGATCCCGCTCGCGGACGATGGCCCGGGCGGGCGCCGATCTGCGCTACGATCTCCGGATATCATTCATGGACAGCGCTATCGGCGCCAGCACAGAGATCAATCTGGAGAAGTACGTTCTCTGCTCCTCCTGCCGGGGATCGGGCTGCGCCCCGGGCACCTCGCCGCAGGTCTGCAGCCGCTGCCACGGGCGGGGTCAGGTGACACAGTCCAGCGGCTTCTTCAGTATCAGCACGACCTGTCCCCTGTGCAGGGGGCAGGGGGGTGTCATTACGACCCCCTGCCGGGAATGTTCGGGAGGGAGGAAAGTCAAGGTTGCCAGGACCGTCCAGCTCAAGATTCCGGCCGGCGTGGAAACTGGTTCCCGGCTCCGGATGCGGAGTGAAGGCGAGGAAGGTGAATGCGGTGGGCCGAACGGCGATCTGTACGTCTTCATCGAGGTGGAACCACACGAGATCTTTCAGCGAAACGGGGACGATATCTACTGCCGCCTCCCCGTCTCCTTCATTCAGGCCGCACTGGGAGGAAGTGTGGAAACGCCGACGCTCACAGGGGCGGAAAAGCTAAAGATTCCCCGGGGAACGCAGACGGGCAAGATCTTCCGTCTGAAGGGGAAGGGAATCGCCCACCTGCGGGGATACGGTCGGGGCGACCAGATCATCGAGACGGTGATCACCGTGCCCACGAACCTGACGAAGAAACAGGAGGAATTGCTCAGGGAATTCGACTGGTTGAGCAGCGGGGCGAGGGGGACAGATTTCCATTAAGGGGGGGACAGATTTGAAATCTGTCCCCGTGATCATACTCAACAGAAAGGAAGAATCATGCGGAATAAGACAAGCTGGATGGTATTTATGGTCATGGGCGTTTTGTTGATCTCAGGCTGCACGGTGGCGCTGGTCGGCGGTGCAGCGGTAGGTGCGGGTTCGGGAACCTACTTCTACATCAACGGCGAGATGAAAACCGACTACTACTACTCATTCGACTCGGTCTGGAAGGCCTGCGAAAAAACCGTGGCGGATATGCGCGGAGTGGACGTCCAGCCGGATAAGGAGATCGGCAAGGGGAAAATTACGGCCGTCATCGACGAAGAGAAGGTTCAGATCGCAGTGACTTACAAGGCCAAGGATGTGACCACGGTCTCCGTCCGGGTCGGCATGATCGGCAACAAGCTCTCCTCCCAGCTGATCCACGACAAGATCGGGGACAACCTGGTCAGAAGGTAAGCCTGTGCGGGATCGATTCGGCATGGCGCTGCTGTTCGGATAACGGAAGCGGCTGATGAAGAAAAAGGTGATTGCGGGTCTGGTGCTGGGCGCCTTGCTTGTTTACCTCTCCGCCCGGGGGATTCAGTTCCAGGGAGTAGCCGACGGTTTCCGGACGATCCGTTACGGGTATGCCCTCCCCATCCTGGCGGCGATGTTTCTCATGCAGGTCCTGCGGTCCTTCCGTTGGGGGCTAATCCTCAATCCGATCGAGAAGGTCGATCAGCTTTCCCTCTTTTCCGTCACCAGTGTGGGTTTTCTTGCCATCATCGCCATTCCGGCGCGCCTGGGAGAACTGGCCCGACCTTATCTCATCACGAAAAAGAGCCACATCCCGATGAGCTCCGCCCTCGGCACGATCTTCGTCGAACGGGTATTGGACAGCCTCACCATTCTCATCATTGCGGTTTTTGTCCTCTTTTTCACCCCGCTGCCGCCGTGGCTCGTCCGCTCCAGCGTCCTGTTCCTGTTGTTGACGCTCGCGCTCTTCATCATGATGGTTCTGATGATCGTGAAGCGTGAGACCTCGCTCCGGATCTTAAGTCCCCTCATCGGAAAGCTGCCGGCACGCTATGCCGATTGGATCAACCGGCTCATCTATCATTTCATAGAAGGATTCCGGATCATGGTCGATCCTGTGCTCCTCATCTCCGTCGGGGGACTATCGATCATGATCTGGCTTGTCGACATTCTGGCAATCTATCTGCTTTTCCTCGCTTTCGGCTTCCAGCTCCCGGTGGTGGCCGCCTTTGTCCTCATGATCATCCTGATCATCGGAATTGCCATCCCCACGGCGCCCGGCTTCATCGGAAACTGGCATTACTTCTGCATCCTCGGCCTCAGTATCTTCGGCATACCCAAAACTGATGCCCTTACCTTCGCGATCATCTATCACTTCCTTTCCATCGGGATCGTGATCGTCCTGGGACTGATCTTTCTCCCCTTCAACCGCTTCTCCGTTTCCGATCTCCGCCGGCAGGCGCGGTCGGATACCAAGTTGCATTCAAAAGGATAGAGAGGCGGCAAGGAGGAGGCGACCCAGGCGTATATAGAAGAAATACGTCGAGGAGCCGGCGACGCAACCAACAAAGTCAGCCGGATGAAGGCGACTTGGTTTCAGGCGCCGGATAGTTTCCCGTTCAGGAATCGCTTTTGACCTCCAGACCATAGCCCTTGATCTTCTTGTGAAGGTGGCTCCGCTCCAGGCCGATCGCCTCAGCAGTTCTGGAGATGTTCCCGTCGAACTCCTGGAGTTTGCGGATGATGTATTGCCGCTCGAAATCCTGTTTCGCGCCCCGGAAGGAATCGGACGTGATATCCGGCTCAAAGGCAGCGGTCTCCGCATTCCTTTCCTCGAACAGTGGGGGGATATCGTCCTTGGAAATGACGGTGGCCGGCGTAGTGATGATCAGCCGCTCGATGATGTTCTTCAGTTCTCTGATATTTCCTGGCCAGTTATGCCTCATCAGAACGGCCATCACCTCGTCCGTGATCCGCTTTTCCGTCTCACCTTCCTTGAAGGCAAAATCTTTGAGAAACCGGTCGATGAGCAGGGGGATGTCCTCTTTCCGGTCGCGCAGCGGGGGGATCCGGAGCGGGATGACGTTTAGACGGTAGAAGAGATCCTGCCGGAACCGACCTGCCTCCATCTCCTTTTCCAAGTCTTTGTTGGTGGCGGCCAGCACCCGTACATCGGTGGGGATGAGCCTGCTGCCTCCGACTCGTTCGAACTTCTTTTCCTGGAGGATCCTGAGCACTTTGGCCTGGGCCTTGAGACTCATGTCGGCCACCTCGTCGAGAAAGATCGTCCCTTCATTGGCGAGGTCGAACTTCCCCCGCTTTTTTGCCGTGGCCCCCGTAAACGCCCCTCTTTCATGGCCGAACAGTTCACTCTCGATCAGGTCTTCCGGAATTGCTGCGCAGTTTACCTCAATGAAGGGCTTCTGGGCTCTCCGGCCCTGGCGGTGGATGGAACGGGCTACCAGTTCCTTTCCCGTCCCGTTTTCTCCCATGATCAGGATCCAGGCATTAGTCGGGGCAACGATGCCGATCATCTCCTTGAGCTCCTGGATCGGACCGCTGTTGCCCGTCAGTTCGTATTCGTGTCTGACCTTCTGTTTGAGGAGAAGATTTTCCTCCTCCAGACCGGCGAGGGCCAGGGCATTGTTGACCGCCAGGATCACCTTTTCGAGCGAGAGGGGCTTTTCGATGAAATCGAAGGCCCCGAGTTTGGTCGCCTTCACCGCCGTTTCTATGGTGCCGTGGCCTGACATCATGACGACCTGGACCTGGGGATGAGAACCCTTGATTGCCTTGAGAACCTCAATCCCGTCCATGCCCGGAAGCCAGATGTCCAGAAGGACCAGGTTGGGCAGCTCCTCCTCCACGACCCGCAGAGCCTCTTCGCCGGTCCCGGCGGCGACCGTTTCATACCCCTCGTCGGTCAGGATCCCTTCCAGGGTCTGACAGATGCTTTCTTCATCGTCCACAATCAGGATCGTCTTGTTCATCGCCTTGCTTTTGCTGTCCTTTTCCTCCCTCCCCTCTAAAAAAGGAGAGAAAACGTTGACTGTTCCTACTCCGTGTCGGGTACGGGAAGTTCGAAGGCCACGACGGTTCCGGCGGGAGAGTTGTCCATGACGCTGACCCGGCCATGATGATCGGCAATGATGGAATTGACGATCGCCAGCCCCAGTCCCGTTCCCGACCGTTTCGTGGAAAAGTAGGGTTCAAACATCTTTACCTTATAATCGGGTGGAATGCCACAGCCGTTATCGGCCACCTCCACCAGCGCCTTCCGCCCATCCCTGTTAAAGGCGGTCCTGATTTCGATCCTGCCGCCCTGACTGCCGACTGCCGCTACGGCATTGTCCAGCAAATTGACCATTACCCGCCGAATCTGCTCCGGATCGAGCATCAGTTGCGGGATGACGGCGCCCTGCTGAAAATCGAAGACGATCTCCTTATGCGCATCCTGAAAGAGGATCACAGGATCGCGGATTGCCTCATTGAGGTCATGGAGCGCCAGGCTCGTGACCGGGAGCCGCGCATAGCGGGAAAATTCGTTCACGAGGTTTTTCAGGACCTCAACCTGATCGATGATCGTCTTGGTGCATTCCTTGAAGACACCGCCATCATCCCCCAGCCGATCGCCATATTTTCTCTGGAGCCTTTGCGCGGAGAGCTGCACCGGGGTGAGCGGGTTTTTGATCTCATGGGCCATCCGCCGCGCAACTTCGCGCCATGCCGCCGCGCGCTCCGCCCGCTGCAGCTGGGTAAGATCTTCGAACACTACTGCCATACCCATGTCGTTCCCCTCGTCGTCATGAATCATCGTAATCGTCATGAGCAGGGTCATCGTCCGGTCCCGGAGGGTCAGATCAATCTGTTTTTCGATAAAGCTTTCGCCGCGTTCGCGCATCTCCCGGAGAACTTCCTCGGCCATCACACGGTGGTCGGGAATGAGAACCTCTTCATAACGCCGGTTCAGGACCCTTTGGGTTGGGATGCCGAGCATCCTCTCCGCGGCCCGATTGATCGTGGTAATGATGCCGCTCCTGTCGACTGAGATGACACCGGCGGAAACGTTGCGCAGGATTGTTTCCGTATACTTCCGCCGCTGTTCCAGGTCCAGGTTTGCCTGTTCCAGCCCCTGATTGCTCCGCTTGAGATCCCTCGTCATCTGGTTGAAAGAATCAACGAGGACGCCGATCTCGTCATCGGCGACGATATCGATCTGATGGTTCAGATCCCCCTGGGCGATCTTCCGGGTCGCCTCGGCCAGATCCTGGATCGGGACGGTAATCCCTTTGGCAAGGTAGAGACCGAACCAGGTCGCTGAGAAGATGATCAGAAGCATCGCGATGAAAAGCGTGATGATGTAACCGAACTTGATCGGCGTCTTGAGGAGCGTAAGCTGCCGGTACTCTTCCGACGTCTTGGAGATCACGGTGATCTTGTCGACCAGACCGTCCGGGAAGTAATAGCTGGCCATGACGAATCCGATAACCTCCTTCGGGCTCGCCAGTGAATAAATGGGGACGGCGCCCCCGATCAGATCGCCGCCCCCCGCCTGCTCAATCGTGGTCACCTCTTTGCCGACGTAGAGATCCTCCCGCGACTTCGGGGAGAGGGGTTTGGGAACCATCTGCGGCCGTTCCTGATCCCGGACGACCACATTCTCCTTCTGGTTCTCGATATGGACCTCAAGCATGTTTACCTTGTGCGTCTTGTGCCGCCGCTCGACCAAGGCCTTCAGGTAAACGGACTTTTCCCCCTCGTAGAGGCCGTTTCGGGTTATGTCCGCGCTGAGCTGGCGGGCATAGTACTTCGCCTGATCTGCTGATTGCTGGTAGTAGATCTGGGCGACCTCCAGGGTCCGGTTCAGTGCGTCGCCGATCCGCATGCTGAACCAGTTGTCGATGCTGTAGGAGAGAAAGTTGATCGAAACGAGAAACAGCAGGACCGTCGGGATGAGGGACAGGCCGACGAAGGCAGCAACCAGCCTGGTCCGGAGTTTAGAGCCGACGATCCCGCGCCGCCGTTCGTAGATCAGCTTCGCGAGATTCCGAACGATCAGGAAGATGAGCAGGATGATCAGGATGATGTTGATATTGATCAGACCGAAGATGAGGGCATTCCCTGAGAGGGGAAGAACGACCGCCTCGCCGCGGAAAATGCGGCTCTCGATATAGGTTACGACGGCAATCAGGATCACTGTTACGAAAATGATGATCCACTCCCGTCTACGCCTTCTCGCCTCCTGCGGCTTCAACTTCACCGGCCTGCGGACTTTTTCCATCAGTAGAAGAACCCCTCTCGGTACCAGTCGGTTTCGAAGTCCCAGAGTGAGACGAAGGAAAAGACATATTCCATGTGGAGCGGCAGGCGGACCTTGTCCAGCTTCGCTTTAATCCTGACATAGTAGTATTCGTTTCTTTTCAGCGATTTCATCGGCGCCACAGGGAAGCCATTCAGATCGGCCATCGCCCGCTTGGCGCTTTCATAATCCTGGAATGACGTCGGTTCCTTATCGCCGTCTGAGTAAACATAAAAGAGCCGCTTGACATTGTCGTATTTGATCGTATGCCCGACGGTCAAACGGGCAAGCTTTTTGTCCAGCCAACGCGGACGTTCCTGATAGAGTTCCATGAGAAAGGTAAACGTGGTCGGGACACCCGCCAGGATTGCGGCCTCCATATCCTTCGTGAAACAGTTCGTCACCCGGGCGTAGACCAGGAGATGGGTCGCATTGTTTGTCACAAAGCCATTGATGATCGACTCATCCGCGCGGAGAGGAAAAGGGAAAGCCAGGAAAAGCGCAAGGATGACGCATATGGATAAGAACACGGTCTTTCTCTGCATGGATATCCCTTATCGCACCATAACACCGTCAGACCGACGCTAAGAGCAACCCCGCATATGACGGAAAAGATAGATTTTTTATGTTATTCTAAATGTTTGGCAGGTATACTAAGAAAGTGACGGTCAAAAAGCAAGACCTATTTGTGCCGCTTTGTGCCGCGGACAGGATTGGGGGGAGGTGAAATCAACTCCTTAAATGACCGGGGGTATTGCCTGAACCGAGTCCAGCACCCGGAACGAGGGAATGCGCAGAGACGCGACTTCATCGAACACATCCTTGCTGAAACGGCTCACCATCGTCCAGCATTCCCTCCGGGCCATCAGCTCCTTCAGGAGAAGGTTATTCAGGCGGTGCCCCGATTTGTAAGCGACAAAATGACCGATGATCGGAATGCCTAAAAGAGAAAGGTCGCCAATCGCGTCGAGAATCTTGTGTTTCACAAATTCGTCCGGACATCGGAGGCCCTCCTTGTTGATGATCCGGTGATCATCCAGGATGATAGCGTTTTTCAGGGATCCCCCAAGGGCCAACCCCCTGGCCTGAAGATATTCGACATCCTTCAGAAAGCCAAATGTTCTCGCCGAGCAGATCTCCTCCTCATAGGAAACATCCGAAAGGCTCATTTGATACGTCTGCACGCCGATGAATGGATGACTGAATTCGATCTTATAGGTGATCCGGAAATCAGGCGACGGAAGGAGCATGGCCGTGCTCTCTCCATCGGAGACGGAGACCTCTTTTTTAATCACAAGGAGTTTCTTGCACTTTCCCTGAACCTGCGTGCCGACATCCTTGAGGAGATCAACGAAGGGGCGAGCGCTGCCGTCCATGATCGGTATCTCCGGGGCATCCACTTCGACCACTGCATTGTCCACCCCCATACCGCTGAAGGCGGACATCAGATGCTCGACGGTGGAAACGGTAACGCCGTTAAGACCCAGGGTCGTCGCCAGCGTCGTGTCTCTCACGTTGCAGACATCCGCCTTGATCCAATTATTGCCGGCCAGATCCCTGCGGACAAAGACGATCCCCTTATCAACAGCGGCCGGCCTGATCACCATGCCGACCTTCCTTCCGGAATGTAAACCTACACTTTTGCAGCTTATTTCGTGCTTGACCGTTCTCTGTAAAAACATGCTCACCTATTTTCTGTTCTGGAGGTTCATCAGCCGGATGCAAGACCATCTGCTTAGTTTTCGGAAACAGCAATATTCGTACCATTATCGGACAGTCAGCCGCTAATATTTATCACGGCCTAACCGATCAGAACTACGACTGTTCACCGGCGGCAACTTATTCCCGACTCGGTAAATACGGGGGGCTGCCCAGGACTGTGTTGGAAGAGACACACTTGGCGCCCTGCCGGTCGCTAAACCCGGTGGCGCTTCGGGTTCGCCTACCCCGCCTGGTGGTTTCCGCGATCATCCTTCCGCGGCGGGGGGCAGAATCTCTCTTTTTCGCTGTAGATGCAGCCGCAATAGGATTGACGGTACATCCCCAGTTCCTTCGAGATCCGGACCCCCTCGGGCCAGCCTGCGCGAAAATCCAGGTAGAGGAAGGGAATCCCCTGCTGCACGGCCACGCTCTCACCGATGCTCCTGATGAGATCGTGCTTCTGAAAGCGGCTGTAGAGGAGGGTAGTCGTAAAGGCGTCGAATCGGTCCCTTCTGGCGATCCGTGCCGTCTGGGAAAGACGGAGATGGTAACAGCTCCGGCACCGCTCCTCCTCGCGGAAGGCCACCTGTCGAAAAAACTCCTCGAGGGGGTATGCCTCCTCCCGGATAACGCGCATCCCTACATGACCGGCGTATGCATCGAGCGTCTCGAGGCGTTTCCGATACTCTGAATAGGGGTGGATGTTCGGATTGTAAAAGAGTCCGCAGACGTCGTGCCCCCCGTTTCTCAGGATCCGGAGAGAGTAGATTGTGCATGGCGCACAGCAAATATGCAGTAAGATTTTCACCGCCAATTCACAAGCCGGCCTCTCTCAGAAGATCTCCTTCTGGTTGCCGCCGATCCAGCGCCTGCTGAAATGTTCGTAGGCCCTCCTGGTCGCGATTCGTCCTCGCGCCGTCCGCTGGAGATAACCCTCCTGGATCAGAAACGGTTCATAAACATCCTCGATCGTCGCCCTTTCTTCGCCGATCGCCGAAGATAAATTGTCGATCCCCACGGGACCGCCGTCGAATTTATCGATTACGGTAAGCAGAATGGTGCGGTCCATCTGATCGAATCCTTTCTCATCCACCTCGAACATCTCGAGGGCAGCCACCGCTACCTCCCGGGTGATCTTTCCTTCGGCCTTGACCTGGGCAAAGTCACGGACCCGGCGGAGCAGACGGTTGGCGATCCGCGGCGTCCCCCGGGAGCGGCAGGCCATCTCGACCGCTCCGCCATCATCTATATCGACGGAGAGGATCTTTGCCGACCGGCGGATGATGACGGCAAGCTCAGCCGGGGTGTAAAAATCTAAGCGGAAGCTCATGCCGAAGCGGTCGCGCAGCGGGGAGGTGAGAAGCCCGGCCCGGGTTGTAGCCCCGATCAGGGTAAATTTCGGGATCTCCAGTTTCATCGACCGCGCCGACGGTCCCTGGCCGATGAGGATGTCGATATGAAAATCCTCCATGGCCGGATAGAGAATCTCCTCTACCACATGCGACAGGCGGTGGATCTCGTCGATGAAGAGGACGTCCTGTTCGTGCAGATTCGTCAGAATCGCCGCCAGATCGCCCGGCCTTTCGACCACCGGTCCCGAGGTCGCCTTGATATCCACCCCCATCTCCCGGGCTATTATATAGGCCAGGGTCGTCTTCCCGAGCCCCGGAGGTCCGTACAGAAGCACATGATCGAGCGCCTCCTGACGCTTTTTGGCCGCCTCGATGAAGATGGAGAGATTCTCCTTGATCTTCTCCTGACCGATATATTCGGCAAGGTTTTTAGGACGGAGGGAGATCTCATATCCATTGTCCTCTTCGATCCCCTGCGGGACAGTCAGCGGATTCTTGACTGAGATACTTACGGAATCAGACTTTTTCACGGCAAACTTCCATCCTCCCGTTTTTCCGGAGCTCCGGCCGTAAACGTTCTCAACCTGCCAGGGTCCTGAGCGCCTGTTTCAGAAGCTGATCCAGGGACGGGGTTTCTGGCGCCTCCCTCATGATCCGGTCGACGACATCTTTGACCGCCGAACCCTTGTATCCGAGATTAACCAGCGCCGAGAGGGCGTCCTCTTTCACCTGATCACCCGTTTTGACCGCGACTGTACAAACTGTGACGTCATCTCTTCCGAGCTTGGCCGCTTTGTCCTTCAGTTCGAGGATCATCCGCTCCGCCGTCTTTTTGCCCATACCGGGGATGCCGGTCAGGCGCTTCAGATCTTCCTCCGTAACGGCCCTGACCAGTTCTCCGGCAGCAATGCCGGAGAGGATATTGACGGCCAGCTTGGGGCCGATCCCGCTGACGGATATCATCATCTGAAAGACCTCCCGCTCCTCCCGGGTATGGAATCCATAGAGGCTGATGGCATCCTCCCGGACATGGGTGTGGACATGGAGAACCACGGGCTGGTCCTCTTTGGGAAGCTCATAGAATGTGCTCAGGGGAACAATGATACGATAACCAGTACCGTGGACATCCACGACGCAGTGGGTGACCGATTTTTGAATGAGAATTCCACTGATCCTGGCGATCATGTCAGATGGGGTCCGCCTTCATAAAATGGATGTGACAGATGGCAACGGCGAGGGCATCGGCCGCATCGGGCGGCGGGAGCTCCGAAAGATTCAGGATCGCTCTGACCATCATCTGGACCTGCCCCTTTTCCGCCCGGCCATAACCGACGACGGCCTTTTTGATCTCCAGGGGGCTATATTCATAAACCGGGCTCACACTATGCTTCCCCGCCAGGATCGCCGCCCCCCGGACATGGCCCTGCCTGATCAGGCTCCTGATATTCTTACCGTAGAAGATATCCTCAACGGCCAGCGCATCCGGCGCCGCCTTCCGGATCACCTCCCGGAGGCCGTCATAAACGGTCTGCAGGCACGCTGAAAGTAAAGCCCCCTTAACCGGCCTGATTTCCCCATGCACAACCCAGCGCAGGCCGTTTCTGGCCTTCTCGACCACACCGTAGCCCGTCACATGACTGCCCGGATCTATGCCCAATACCCTGAACGTGTCGCCCCCCTTCGCGCTACCGCAGCCATTCATTTTCCCGAATCACCATCCCCTTATGCTGCTCGTCCATGCAGGCTTTTACGGCTACTGGCTTAACTTTTCCATGACCTCATCGGAGATGTCGAAGTTGGCATAGAGGTTCTGGACATCGTCATTGTCCTCCAGTTTTTCCATCAGCTTGAGCATCTGCTCGGCTTTCCCTGCTTCCAGCTTTATTGTATTCTGGGGAATCATTCCGACACGCGCCTCCAGATACTTCCACCCCTTCTGATCGATAGCCCTCTTGACCGCCTCAAATGCCAGGGGATCGGTGATCACCTCCCACTCGGTTTCCTGATCCCGGACATCGTCTGCCCCTGCTTCGAGGGCGCTCTCCATCAATGCGTCTTCGCTGACCGCCTTCTTGTCGAAGACGATGCTTCCCTTTTTGTCGAACATCCAGGCTACGCAGCCGTTCTCACCGAGGTTTCCTCCGTGCTTGGAGAAGATATGCCTGATTC
>Ga0154454_1098_pt1 | contig 12052 bp, 12 predicted proteins | sample RifGroC2_FD_105647 | JGI IMG/M metagenome (GOLD analysis project Ga0154454, IMG submission 105647) | Syntrophobacterales bacterium GWC2_56_13 | reverse complement strand
TGGGGATCGGGGGAGAAAAACCCACGGCTACCCGATTCGATATTTTTCTTCCTTCTCAAACACAAGAAGCCTTTGGTGACATGACTCCAATGCTGGAGATGAGAGGTACTTGATAGCTTTGGCTTCCTCTCCGACGCGCTCGGAAATCTTTTTTAGGTCAACCCGCTTGAGAACATCAATGGTAATTGGCCTCTTTGCATCCGAGAAAACGAGGGACGATATGAAGCGCTGTGCGGTGTCCGAGTTAAGGAGGTCGGAGAAAAATGTCGCTTCTGCCTTTGATTCGCAGGGAATGAAGTAGCATGTGTCGTCAACGACTATCGGTTTGTCCTCGGCCATGCCGACAGATTGAAACCGGAGGCTCTTGTAAAGCCCTGATATCGCGACTTTCCAAGGGGCAAAAGTGTAGTCGCCGATCCCGAAGACCGCAAACCGAGGTCTGTTTGCGTAAATCGAACTGCCACGGGCATCGAGTTGTTCCGCGTGATCAATCAGATATCGCCAAGTCTTCGGGGCGGATTCCTGGATCAAAGCGGTGTCGTCAGAAATACGATGCTGGGTAAGGAGTACGTATCTGGATGGGCGGAGTCTCCCATTTGCCAAATCCGACGATTTCAGTAATTGATACAAAAAGTCGGTCTCCAAGTCATGTTCCTCGCCGACTCCGTTGACGAAGATGGCTCCCTCGCGACGGAACTCCATGACCTTGGCGGCATCGTGCTTCACACCGGAACGCCACCTGCGATACTCTAAGCCGTCAAGCTCACGGAGTGCGCGGTACGCATCAATGTCAGAGACCAGTTCACCGCCGAAGAGCCCGAATGTCTGGAGTGGTCTGCCGAACGACAGGCCTGGGTAAATGGTCGCGGTTGCTTCCGCTTCGTCTATTCCCGTATGTGTGTAGAAAAGGCATGCGTCGACGGAAACGCCGAAGTGAGCATTGGCATCAATCAGGTGCAGCGATGACGGTCCAACGTCCAGTCCATTGAGCCATGCGTGGCGAAGCACCTTTCGGGCTGTCGCGGTCTTACAAAGGATGGCAATGGCCGAGCGTACTCCTTGCAATGCTTCAAGAAGCCTTATGAGCATCCATTCCGAAATGTCGAAGTTCGCCTTTCCTGTCTTGGCCGCAAATCCTCCATGCCGTTGAAAATTGGTCTTTTCGGGAAGATTGACGCCACCCATCGCTTCCATTGCCGCGTTAGTAACCCAGGGGGGATTGCCAAGAATAAGGACGGTGGCAGACTGCTGGGAAAAGAAGTTTTTCCAGTCTTTCTGGTAGAAATCCTGACACTCGACATGTCCCGCGGCGCCTCTTACCTCCCGCAGAGCTGCTCGCGCGGAGCCAATATAGTCGCGGTTGATATCGAAGCCGAAATATGTTGCTGACTGTCCGAATATCTCTGCCGCAGCCCGCAGGAAACTGCCAAGCCCGCATGTGGGCTCAACGACTGTGCGAATGTTGCATTCCTCATGCGCAACAAAGACGGCCACGTCACGCGCAAGCGCAAATGGGGTCTGGAAGTCGCCGAAAACGGCTTGGTTCTGACTCTTTCCCATAGTCTTTACACTATTCGCTGAACTCCATCAACCAGTCCAGCACGTTCAATCACACGGCGGTATTGCAGTCGCCACTGGAGAGCATTCGAGATCGTGAGATAACCGATGTCTGGGGAATTCGTCAGAATCTCCTCCGCAAGCTGTTGCGCTTGAATATCGTCGATAGGAAGGAAATGGTCGTGCATGAAGGCTATGATGTCGTCTGCGTTTCCGGAGTTCTCGATAATCCCTCGCAACCCGGATGTTGTTTGGAAGTCCGCAGTGCGACTGCTGTCAACAAAGATGGTGTGCAGAACCTTCAGATTACCGGTTGCTTCGGTTGCATCGTCTGTCTTTTCGTAGACGAAGACGAGCAGGGAGTAGCCAAGCCTATACACTTTTTGTCGCGCAGTCTTGAATGGGCATGACGACTGCGGCTGCTTGATGCTTGTGACCTTCATATCCACCTGAAGTTCGGGGAAGTCCATTCCCTTTGCCGAGGACCCTTCGACGTACTCGTACCTTTCGTGTAGGTAGCATTGGAATTTGTGCTCGAAGTAGGTGCCCACCGCTTTGCCATCAGTGACCCCGTACAGGGCTCGTTCATGGTGCATCGATTCAGCAGCCCCGAAGGCGCGAGCTTCTTGTTTGAGCAGTTCAACGGTCAGTTTCTTCACTCATCTCTCCATATCGAACCATTTATTAACTTGCACTTTTGCCCTGATAATGTGATATTGCTTTTATTTCGGGCACTTATACCAGGTACCCTTTATCAGCCATATCTGGGCGACAGCTTCGATAGGAATGTATGTGCCTGACTCGATGCTATGTCAAGAACCAAAGCAGCCGAAACTCCTCGATCAAGTCCGCCAGTATCTGCGCCCCCATCACTACTCGATTCACACCGAGCGTTCCTATGTGGACGTGCGTTTTATCCGCTTCCACCGCATGCGTTCGCGCGATGATCTCTTTCCGGCTGAACCCAAGATCGAAGTCTTCCTGACTCATCTGGCCATGGAGGGGAACATTGTGCCAGATAATACCACCTTCTCCTTGCAAACCTAAAGGTAAATCTGCTTGCGTTCCGGATCGTAAGGTTGAGCCACATGAAATCATGGACCCTGAAGGCCGTGCCTGTAACGATGAAGAAGCGGTTTTCCGCCACCCGGGAGACGATGATGTCCGCCTCGATGCCGCCCCGGTTGTTGCAAAGCTGGGTATAGGTTGTGGCGCCCACGGGCCTGTCCATGTTGCCTGCCGCCACATGATTCAGAAAAGACAGAGCTCCGGGTCCCGTCACCTCGAACTTGCTGAACGAGGACTGGTCGATCAGCACCACCTCCTCACGGGCCGCTTTGTGTCCGGAAGCCACATGCTCAAACCACTTGGGAATCCCGAAGGTCAGCCTATCCTCCGGCTCCACTCCCGGGGGGGCAAACCAGTTGGCCCTTTCCCACCCGAATTTGGATCCGTAAACGGCCCCCTTTCCCTTGAGCAGGTGGTGGTGATACCGGTCAGACGGCGCAGGGAACCGAGCGTCCGGGAAGGAGCTGCAGGCGGAACCGTCTGGTGACGAGGAGTTCCCGATCCAGAAGCGGCGTGATTTCACATAGAGGCGAGAAGCGATACCTCATCTTTTTCACGGCGCGGATGAGTTGGACGAAGTTCTCGCTCATCAGCCCGCCTTCAACTTCCGCATGGACCGGCAGGACATGGATACCTCCCGCTTGAAGCTCGGAGAGAATCCGTCTTTCCCCCGCTTCAATACCTGTCTCCTCGAAGCAGGGAAGGTCCGACGGTATCTCGATAAGGTCAACCCCCTCATGGATGAAGGGAGACTTTGCCCGCGTGCAACTAAGGTATTCAAAACGGTGGCAGCGGATGACGCCGAGAACGCGATCGTCGATCATCCAGGCCGGAGCTCCGAAAGAGGCAGGCCTCTTACCCGTCAGCTTTTCAAACCCGTCGATACCGCGGTTGAACCAGTCGCGTATCCATGCCTCCGGGCGCACGGTAAGTTCATCCTGCCAGCGCCGGTGATCCCAGGCATGAAACTGGACCTCATGGCCCTCCCCCATGATCTGTCGCACCAGATCGGGGAAAGAAAGGGCAATCATCGGGGAGGGAAGAAACGTTCCGTAAAGGGCGGTCCGGAAGCCGTAGAGACTGGCGGCGCGCGTCCGGATCATCTTCTTGAGAAACCGCGGATTCTTCAGAAGCTGGAGAATCGCCCTTCCCGAGGCATCCGGACCGATGCTCAGGTAAAAGGTGGCCCTGAGATCATTCTCCCGCAACAGGGAAAGAAGGCGGGGGACTCCTCTCTTCATCCCCTGATAGGTGTCCACATCGATCTTCAGTGCCAATATCCCGGTCAAGCCCTCTCCTCTCCGCCCGCCGCTCACCCCCTGACGCTTCGTGAAGAACTGTCAAAACCTCTTAACTCCTCACTCCTCAAACGCCGCAAGCCTGCCCCCGCGAAAGCAAAGGGACTTTTTAGGAAGCCATCAAGGCTCGTTTTCCTCAAGGAACGAATAGAGCGTCATCCGCAGGGAATCCTCCAGGCCGACCTTGGGTGACCACCCCAGGAGCAGCCTCGCCTTTTCGATGTTCGGTTTCCGCGCATAGATATCCTGATAGCCTTCCCCGTAGTAGGTCTGCGCAGGAACCTCGATGATCTCAGAATAGGTCTCGTCCGCTCTGTGATCCGGATGGTTTATGAAAAGCTTCTTCAGGAGGTCGGCAAGTTCCCTGACGGAGCACTCGTTTTCGGGATTGCCGATGTTGATGATCTGATTTTTGCAGACATCGCCTTCATTTGCCAGAATTCGCAGCAGGGCGCCGATGCCGTCGTCGACGTATGTGAAGCAGCGCTTCTGGCTGCCGCCGTCGACGAGTGTAATCGGCCGTTTCATGAAAAGCTCGGCGATGAACTGCGTGACCACCCGGGAACTGCCCTCCTTTGCCGCGTAGAGCGAATCGAGTCGGGGGCCGATCCAGTTGAAGGGCCTGAAAAGGGTGAATTCCAGGTGTCCCCGCGTGCCGTAGGCGTAGATGACGCGGTCCAGGAGCTGTTTACAGCAGGAGTAGATCCAGCGTTCCTTCCGGATCGGCCCCACTACGAGGGTGCTCTCATCCTCCTTGAACTCCGGATCGGGGCAGGCGCCATATACCTCCGAGGTGGACGGGAAGGCCACCCGCTTGTGGTACTTCACGCACTGCTTGATCACATTTAAGTTCATCTCGAAATCGAGGTTATAGACGCTGATGGGGTCTTCCACATAGAGTTTTGGCGTAGCGATGGCCACCAGAGGGAGAACGACGTCACATTTCTTGATGTGATATTCGATCCACTCCCGGTTGATCGCGATGTCCCCTTCGATGAAGTGGAAACGCGGATTCTGGAGGTTTTTACCCAGACGGTCGTCGGACAGGTCCATCCCGAAAACGCTCCAATCCGTCTCGTCGAGTATCCTCTGGGTCAGATGATGACCGATAAACCCGTTTACCCCCAGGATCAATATCTTCATGATAGAATCGTTCCTTCCCTGTCTTTAAAGTATTGGATGATCCCCTCTCCGGTCATCCTTTGTGAGCCGGTCTCGACATCGAGAAGGCGGAGTCTCCTCCGTCCCGTCCGGATGAAAACCCCCTCCCCTTCGGTTTCAATCGTTCCGGGCTGCTTTGCCCCTGAACCTGCTTCTTCCTCCACCGCAGCCCGCCAGACCATCAGCCGCGATCCGTCCGGAAGAGTGCAAAAGGCGCCGGGCCACGGCTCCGTGACCGCTCGGACCAGGTTATAGATCCTTTCGGCGGGCCATCTCCAATCGATCCTGCCGTCTTCCGGCCTGCGGCCGCCGAAATAGCTCCCTTGGCTTATATCCTGAGGTCTGCGCGGAGCCCGCCCTTTTCCCATCAGCGGCAGAAACTCATCCAAAAGCGTTCCCGCCGCAACGCAGAGCTTTCCGTAAAGTGTAAGCGCGGTATCATCCGAAGCGATCCGCACCGCCCGCTGGCCGACTATATCCCCGGCATCGGCCTTTGCGACCATGTGGTGCAGTGTGACGCCTGTCTGAGTCTCCCCGTTGACAAGAACCCAGTTAACGGGACATCGCCCCCGGTAGGCGGGAAGCAGCGAACCGTGGAGATTATACGCGCCCGCGGGTGGAATGCGGAGGATCACCTCCGGAAGCAGATGCCGGTAATAGAAGGAAAAGATCATTTCCGGACAGAGGTCGGCAATCCTGGCGGCCCATTCCAGACCCTGGAACTCCGTGGGGCAAAAGACGCCGATACCCCGTTCCCTCCCCCAGGCCTTCACCGAGCCGAACCAACAGTTTTCTTCCGGGTCATCCTCATGGGAAAAAATGCATGCAATCTCATAACCGGCGCGGCAAAGGGCGTTGAGTCCTGCCAGCCCCATCTTGTGGTAGGCGAAGACCACGGTTTTCATGCGCCTTCTCCCGCCTGGGGGAGATCGCCATCGTAGATCCGCTCGATCACATATTCGGGTCTCTTCCGGACTTCCCGGTAGATCCTTCCAATATACTCCCCGATGACCCCGAGGGCGAAAAACTGGAGTCCCACGAAAGCAAACAGGATCGCAAACAGGGTGAAGACCCCCTGCGCCGCCCAGTGAGCGCCGTAGACGAGGCGGGCGACGGCCAGAACAACGCCGAAACAGACGCCGAGAACGGCAAGGAGGATGCCCCCGTACATGATCAGCTTGATGGGAAGCTCAGAAAATGAGGCGACCAGATCAAACTGGAGGTTGATCAATTTTCTCAGGGAGTAATTGGACTTGCCACCGTACCTTTCCTCGTGGGCCACCTCGATCTCCGTCACCCGCTTCCCAAAATGGGTCGCGAGCGCTGGAATGAAGGTGGCATGTTCGTGACAGGCGATCATCCTCTCTACGACCGGGCGCCGGTACGCCCGGAGCATGCAACCCCAGTCGGTCATCCGGACGCCGGTGATCTTCCTTGCCACCCAATTGACGATCCGGGACGGAAGGATCCGAAAGAAGGAATCCTTCCGTCCCCGGCGAATCGTGCCCACGACATCGAAGCCGCCCTCTTCCATAGTATTGATAAGACGGGGAATCTCCTCTGGTGGGTTCTGGAGGTCCGCGTCGAGTGTCACTACGATCTGGCCTCTGACGATGGAGAAACCGGCGAGGATCGCCGCATGCTGACCGTAATTCCTGGTAAGCTCCGCCACCCGAACCTCGGGACTTTCTGCAAATCCCGTCATGATCTCCAGCGAGCGATCGCGGCTTCCGTCATCCACCAGGATGATTTCATAGGGTCTCTCCATCTCCGACATCACCGGCCGGATCCTCTCCATCAGCGCCGGAAGAGTATCCTCCTCATTATAGACGGGAATGACAAGGGAAATCATTTGCTTCGTAAACGCCCCCTCTTTCCCCTTCATGCCGAACCGCCTCCCCGCCCTCTCTTCAGGATCGCGCGCACCGCTGCGCACACGTAAGCGACGTCGTCATCCGACATGTCCGGAAACAGGGGCAGCGACATGATCCTTCCGGCGGCGCGCTCCGTCTCCGGCAGCCGTGTGACGCCGAAACGGTTTCTGACATATTTCAGGAGATGGCAGGCCGGAAAATGAAGACCGTAACCGATGTTATATTCCGAAAGCCTCTCCATAAACCTCTTCCGCTCCATTGCCACGATCTTCACCACAAATAGATGACAGGCATGGTCGTGGGGATAGGAGGGATCGCCCGGAAGATCGAGGCCCTCCGTATCCCCGAGACCCTCCCTGTACAGTTTCACGAGTTCTCCCCGGCGCCGGTTGAATTCGGAAAGTCTGGAAAGCTGGGCGATCCCCAGGGCCGCCTGGATATCCGTCAGATTGTACTTGTAGCCGGGCTCCGCGATGTCATACTCGGGGTTCCCCCTTTTCCCGTACCGTTTCCAGGCGTCGCGCTCAATCCCGTGAAACCTCAAAAGACGCAGTTTTTTCTCCAGGAGGTCATCATTGTGGGTGATCATCCCCCCCTCGCCGGTCGTGACGTTCTTCAGGGGGTGAAACGAAAAGATGGCGATCCTCCCGAACCCGCCGGCATGGGTTCCCCGGTAGCGCGTCCCTATGGCGTGGGCCGCATCCTCGATCACGGTTAGACGGCGGCGGTCGGCAACATCCAGAATCGGTTCCATGTCTGCCGGCGCACCGGCAAAATGGACGGGGATGATCGCCCTGGTTTTGGATGTGATCCGCGCCTCGATATCGTCGGCATTGAGGTTCAGCGTGTCATAATGGACATCGACAAAGACAGGTCTGGCCCCGAGCAGGACAATCATGTTGACCGTAGAGGCGAAGGTCAGCGAGGGGGTGAGGATCTCGTCTCCCGGGTTGATCCCGAGGGACATCAGGGCGAGATGCATCCCCGCGGTCGCGGAGCAGACGGAGACCGCATACCGGGCGCCGGTCAGGGTCTGAAATTCCTCTTCGAATCTTTTACAGAGGGCCCCGGTCGTGATCCATTTCGACCTCAGACAGGCGGTGACGCCCTCAATCTCGAGCTCGCCGATGGACGGCCTGTTCAGCGGCAGAAAATCTTCCCTGATCTTCATCCTCAACCTTTCTTTTTCAGGATCGTTTCAGCCGTACAAGATAATACGCATCATTATGCCACAAGACCTGAAGACCGGGAACCTCTTTTTTAAGCCTCTCCAGTTTATCGCCGCCCTTCGTAGCGCAGTAGATTTCTCCCTTTTCCTGAATCAGACGGAAAAAGGAGTCGGACGTCAAAAAATAGCGCGCTCTCTCCTCCGGTAAAAGGCGTTCGGAGCCGTATCTGAGCTCCCCGACGTCGTCGACGATCGGGGTTCTCATTCCGGTATAGAAGTCGATTCCGTAGAGGGATATGCCGTACTGATAGACCGCCGCACCCTTGGGGACGTGCGCCTGAATCGCGCGGGAAAGCGGCAGGGCCGATTTATAGGGCGCCATGTATCTGGCAGCGGGCAAGGCGACCGAGGCAAGGAAGAGGGCGAAAAGGAGATAGAAGGTCGGAAGCCGGCCTTGACCGGTTCTCTTCCGGATGAGATCGGGCAGAAAGAGGGTTAGTAGAAGCGAGAGCAGAGGAAAGGCGATCCACGGCCACCAGTCATTCCAAGCCAGCGTGTATTTGTGGGGGAAAAGGGGCGCAAGCAAAAGGGCCGTACACAGGAGGGCCGGGACCATGACGGCCATTCTCGAGAGGAGGGGAACGGCCTTCCTATTTTCGTCCCCTTCGCTCTCCTCCTCATATCGGCGGAAAAGATGTCCGAGGAACAACGCAAGCGGCGGGAAGAGCGGCGCGATATAGGACGCCAGTTTCGACGACGAGAGGGAAAAGAACAGGAGAATCAGACCCAACCAGGTCAGGAGGAACCTCTTTTCCACGCTTCCGAATAAGACATCCGTCTTCCTCCGGACCCCCCTGAGCGCCTCAGGCAGAAAGGCGCACCAGGGGAGCGTTCCCAGGAGAACAATGGGAAGATAGTAGTAAAACGGCTCAAAGTGGTGGTGGATCCGGGTCGCATAGCGAAGCACATGCTCCTGGATGAAGAAGAAACGGAAGAAATCGGCATTCTCCCGCTGGATGAGGATCGCCCAGGGAAGTGAAACAGCCGAAAAAACCATAATGCCGATCGGTGAGAAGAGACCGGTAATTTCCCGCCAGCGGCGGGAGACGGCGAGCCAGATCACGAGGACGCCGAAGGGGAAGACGATCCCGATCAGACCCTTAGCCAGAAAAGCCAGGGCGCTGAAAAGATAAAGAAGATAAAGCCGGGCCTTCCTCCTTTCCACAGATGAAAAGTACCGGAATCCTGACCAGATCGCCAGGCAGACGAGAAAGGCGAGCGGCATGTCGAGGATGTTGATCCGGCCGATGACGGCGTGATAAAGAAAGGTCGAAAGAACAGCCGCCGCATAGAGCCCCGTCCGCGCATCATGGAAAAAGAGCCCCATGCGATAGACCAGCAGGATGCAGCCCCAGGCGCAGAGGGCCGCAAACAGGCGGGAAGAAAATTCATTCTCTCCGAAAATACGGTAAAAGACAGCGGTCGCCCAGTATGACAACGGCGGTTTCTCGAAATAGACGACCCCTTTGAGTCTCGGCGTGATATAGTCGCCGGTGGCGTTCATGGCGCTGGGGATTGCGCTGTATCTTGCCTCATCCGGCTCCATCAGGGGGGCAAAAGGAAGAGGAACCACATAGACCAGGAAGGGGATCAGAAAAAGAACGAGTGTTTTTATTGCCCTGCCCTGCATATCTTCAGCCTCGAAACAGTCGAAATCGTTGTGTTCGGGGAGATCTTATTCCACAGATCTTCCAGGCTTGTCAAACGTTTAATCTCCCATTCCTTCGGACAAAGCGGCAACCTTTTCGAAAGCATCTTCCTTGACATCCCTCCCAAGATGTGCGATTTTTTGGACATTGAGATCACATCCATCTCAAGCCATCACTTACCTAAGGAGGTCTTCAGGATGTTCAGAATCGAATGGAAAAAGATTGAAACGGTTGGAGTGATCACGATGAATGATGGTGAGAACAGACACAACCCGGACTATGTTCGGGCCATCCTTACGGCGTTTGACGAAATCGAAGCGGATCAGGAGATCTCATCCGTGATCATCGCTTCCGGCGATTCGAAACACTGGTCCCTGGGGATCGATCTGCAGTGGTTGACCGGGACCATGGAGAAAAAGAATTTTGAGGCGATCAGGGCTTTCATGTACGGCCTGAACCGGATTTTTACGAGGATACTTCTCTATCCCATGCCGGTTATTGCCGCGATCAACGGTCATGTCTTCGGGAGCGGAACCGTCTTGGCCTGCGCCTGCGATTTCCGTTTGATGAAATCCGACCGCGGGTTCTTCTGCTTCCCGGAAATCGATATCAGCATCCCATTTCTCCCGGGAATGCTGGCCATCATCCGCAAGGCGGTTCCCCGACACAAGCTGGACGAGCTTGTCTTCACAGGGAAAAAAACAGGGGCCTTAGAGCTTGCCGCCCACCATGTCATTTTCAGGGCCTGCGAAAATGAAGCGGCGCTGATGGATGAGGTGATGGCTTTTGCCAAAACCTTCAACAAGAAAAGGGCCGTCTTCGGGGAAATGAAAAAGAGATTGCACGGGAAAATCGTCGAGGTCATGGAAAAGGAAGATCCCGTCTTTATCGAACCTCTTCGTCTGATGATGTGAGTAGGTGACGAGATCGGGAATTCTGTATGCGGCGTCTGATCAACCGTTATATCCTGAAGGAAATAGCAGTCCCTTTCTGCACGATCCTCCTTGTGCTCACCTTTGTCCTCCTGATGGGCAAGATCCTGCAGTTGATGGATCTGATGATCAACAAGGGGATCGCTTTTGCGGACATTGCCCGGCTGATGATTCTTCTGATGCCCTCCTTTCTCGTGTTCACTATCCCCATCTCCCTCCTGATGGCGATCCTGATCGGTCTGGGCAGGCTGTCGGGCGACAACGAGATCACCGTCCTGAAAATGTCCGGCGTCAGTCTCTATCAGCTGTCGCTTCCGGTTGCCTGCGCCGCCCTGGCCGCCTTTGTCATGACCGCGACCACGAGCCTGTTTCTCGTTCCCTTCGGCAACCTCGCCTCCAGGAACCTCCTGTACGATATGGCAAAGCAGAAGGCCAGCATCGGCATCCGGGAAAAGGTCTTCATCGACGATTTCCAGGGAATCCTTCTGTATGCGGAAAAGATATCAGTCCAGGGAGATTTTCTGGAAGGGGTACTCATCTCCGATAACCGGATCACCCGTGAACCGAGCACCATCATCGCCCGGAGGGCTTATCTCATTTCGAATCCCGATACGATGGTCGTCACGCTGAGACTCGAGGACGGCAGCATGCACACCGTCGATGCCGGCCTGAAGAATTACCGGAAGATGGATTTCCGTTTCTATGACGTCCGCCTGGATCTCGCCGCATCGCTTTCCGAGAAAAAGGAGGCCGACGCCAAGTCCGGCGCGGAAATGACTATAGCGGAGCTTATTTCCAAACTGAGAAGCCTGGGGATCAAGGATGAAGCGCTGCGCGAGATGGCAATCGAACTGAACAAGAAGCTGACGATCCCCCTTTCCTGCCTTGTCTTTGCCCTTATCGGAGTGCCTGTCGGCATCCGGGCCCATCGTTCGGCCCGGTCGCGCGGGTTCGCAATCGGCCTTGCCCTCGTACTTGCCTATTACCTTCTGCGCCTGGGAGGCGAGGCGCTCGTCGAAACGGGAAGACTCTCCCCGGTCATCGGCACCTGGACGCCCAACGCCGTTTTTGCCGTCGCGGGAATCATTTCCTTTTATATGGCGGCAAGCGAAAAACCCCTGTCATTGCATCGCCGTCGCCCGTCTGCGGCGGGAGGGAACCCCGAGGGAAGCGGATCCGAAGCGCAGAGGCCGTCATGAGTATCCTGGATCGTTATCTTTCCGAAGAATTTGCCAGGAACCTGCTGTTTATCGCGGCCTGTTTCATCTCGCTTTTTCTCATCATC
>Ga0154454_1050_pt1 | contig 12170 bp, 14 predicted proteins | sample RifGroC2_FD_105647 | JGI IMG/M metagenome (GOLD analysis project Ga0154454, IMG submission 105647) | Syntrophobacterales bacterium GWC2_56_13 | reverse complement strand
GAGCTGGGTTACGGGTAATGCCACATCCGCCGCTATTCGGCCTTCATCATTGGGAAGAAGGACGGTTACAGCATACCCTTGACGGCCGGAGCCTTCAGCCTGCGCTATACTGGAAAGAGTTAGAGAGAGGAGATATCTTTTCGAGGGCGGGTGGCGGGTCCCCCTTGAGGGGGAAAGAAAGGGGGTGATTGGAACGAACGAACGGTTTCAGCAAGTGTGATATCCGAGAGAGGCCATGTGGGTCTCAGGATCGGAAAACAAAGAGATTGCAGGGGGCGTGACATAGCCGTTAAGCTATGGCACGACCCATGTTTACCGTTCTTTATCACTCTTGCGCATGAACCCCAAATATTTCTTGCGCTATTCGCGAATTGCGAATATATTATGGCCATGAATCTTAAACCCCAGGACATCTATATCCTTTTAAAGCTCGTCGCACTGGGTGAAAGCCAGTGGTCTTATGCATCCGTGGCCGGAGAGCTATTCATGAGCGCCTCCGAGGTCCATGCCGGCATCAAGCGCGCCGTAGCCGCACGTCTGATGCATCCGCAAGGCGGACAGCCCCTGAAAAAGTCATTGGAAGAATTCCTCATTCATGGCGTCAAATATGCGTTCCCGCCGGACCACGGCGGGCTGACCCGGGGCGTTCCTACGGGATATGCAGCGCCGCCGCTCAAAGACATCATTGCCCAGCCGAACGAACCGCCCCCCGTATGGCCGGATCCGGAAGGCGACACCCGCGGCTATGAATTCTCGCCCCTGTACAAGACCGTCCCAAAGGCCGCATTGAAAGACAATAGACTCTATGAATTGCTGGCTATCGTTGACGCCATCCGCGACGGGAAAGCCCGCGAAAGAGAAATCGCTATCGAAGAACTCAGGGTGCGATTGGGATCAGGATGATCAAGAACAAAGACATCAATATTCGGATGATCATCCATGATGATTTTTGAGACGATGGAGAGAAAAAAGTGTAAAGTGAGCCACAAATATCTTATTGGAAAGGGCAGTATGCAGGGAGCATGGAGGGATCTATGAAGACGTATGAAAAGATTGAAATGAATCCGAAGATCATGTTCGGGAAACCCGTAATCAAGAACACGCGGATTACCGTGGAGCATATTCTCAGGAAACTGTCAGGCGGTATGACCATCGAGGAAATTATCAAGGATCATCCACATCTGACCCGTGAGGATATATATTCAGCCCAGGCGTTTGCCGCCGATTATCTTGCCGATGAACAGATTGCTTTCGGATAGGCGGTGAAGAAGTGAAATTGCTTGCCGATGAGTGTTGCGATGCCGGCATCGTCGCCAGCCTCCGGGCTGATGGTCACGATGTCGCTTATGTGCTTGAACGACAGGCAGGCATCTCTGATGATGAAGTTTTGCAGAACGCCTTTGTTGAAGGTCGTATCTTGTTGACGGAGGACAAGGATTTCGGGGAACTCGTTTATCGTCTGAAGAAGCCTGCCTGTGGAATAATCCTGATTCGCATTGATGTCCAGGAAAGACATGAGAAATGGCCGCGATTGGAAGCGCTGATCGCGAAACATGGAGATCGATTGCCGGGACATTTTGTGGTGGTTGATCTGAACAAATATCGTTTTCGCCCGCTGATTTTTAAAGCAGCCCCTTTATGACCAGCTTGATTTATGATCTTCGGGAAATTCGGGTACATAATACCAAATAATGAATTGGCCTGCCGGGAATCTGTCATGTCCCCCGATTACGCCCTTGTCCCCTATGCGATGGAGAAGGTTTATGGGTAAAATCGAACACGAATGGTTCTACACGGCTCCTCTGGAACGATTTGGCGAACGGCGGGGTGACCCACTCGGTTTTCGCCCTATTGCGGACGGGATTGCTGATGCTCTCGTGCCAGGACTTTCCAACGGCACGCAGGATGGGCGGTGGCTGACCATCGTATGCTGGATTCTCAGACTTGTACAGCCTAATGTTCGCAACTGCGGATCAAGCAAAAAGGACCGCGAAGAAGCATACAAATGGGTTCGCCCCGGCGAATTACTTTGGGTAGCTGCGGCATTAACTCACGACAGTGGGAATAATGAAAGCAGTCGTTGGTTACCGCAAAAAACAGCCGTGAAGCGTTGGATAGCAGGACAGAGCCTCGATCGGTTTGGACTCAGCACTGACGCATGGAACCGTTATCGCTTTGCAGGTCCTTATGGTACTTGGCGGACTTTTCTTCGACAATCTGGGATCACGCTTCTTGACGGTTTTATTCTTGCCGATGGCCTCGGGGACAGCCTGGCCGACATTCTCGACAATATAATGGCTAAAAAGAGAGTTACCCCTACCAAACCCTTTGAGAAGGCAAGCCAGCGTATCCCAGAGAAATCGTGGATACAAAGATTTGCAAACTGGAAAGAGCTCCCGGCGGAGACCTTGCCGACAGACCGAAAGAATCCGAAAAAGTTACCCGAAGCAAAACTGTTGGAAACGATTCTTTTTGACAAGAAAAATACCGATACGAAAGCCGGCATAAGGCGAAAGGTTCTCGAAGAGATTAAAAAACCGGGGATGAATAAACTTGTCCATCATGACTTAGCCGGGCACTTATGTGATCGGTGCACGAATATTCACCATGTAGCCAAATTCACACGCTTCTGTGATGCCGGAATTCGTGCAATAACCACGTTGATCAATGCAGCTAATGAGGATCACATGCCGGACCATACTGTCTCTTATGAAAAAGTTGTTGCACGCGTTGACGTGAAGAAAGCACTGAATGTATTTGCACGAGAAGCAAGGTACTGGATGAATCTTAAGGAGGCAGACAATAATCGCTATGCTCAAGTAAGGGATTTGGCCAAATCGGTATGCACTGCCGGTTCTAACCCGGCCAACATTGCCCGGACGCTTATAGACCATCATACAAGTCACCATCAAGGAAGACACTGGCTCCAGTCCGCAGGCAAGGAGCATTTCAGGCTGATCGAGGCTGGTGATTCAGGCTGACCGAGCGGCTATACATATCGCCTGTGGACCCTTTGTCGACTCGGAGTTCAGGCAGGGCTCATGAAGAAAGATCAGATCCCCTCATCGCTAATGCGCACTCCTATGCCGGAGGATGACAATGAAAAATAGCCTACCCGTTGCGAAGCGCCTGATGGATATTGCAACGCCTCCGGAGGATATGCACCTTGCCAGTGCGCTTTTAACCACTTATGATCCGCCAGACGCCGATGTTTTGCTGGACAAGTATTTGCCGCTGTGGCTCGGTATGCAGCGTCGGCCCTCCGAGGGGACAGACGTCGCTTTTTTGGCAGAGCGGGCAAGGTTTCTCAAAGAAGCCAGGAAGACAATAGCAATCTTCCACTCACACGGCACGCTCGCAGGGCACCCCTGGCTTTGGTCGCAGTATGTGCGCCCCTTTCCTACGGCCCCGAACTGTCGCCAGCACGCCAAGCTATGGATGTTGCATTGGCAGCCAGAGACAAAGAGTCGCAAGACGCTGAAAAGGTAATCCGGATTTTATCATCGTCAATCTTGCTAATTTTTTGATCCGGGCTCCAAGTTCTTTCCGCCACGTAATCTGCTGCCCATCCCTGCAATTCAATCTCAACCTCAAAGTAGTCCTCTTTCACCAATCCAAACCTCTTATCGAATACCTCATTGAAGTCATAGTCAGCCGGATATTCAAAGCAGCGTTCCGTCACTTCCACCTTTTTCAACCGGTGAATAGCCAGCAATGGATCGAATTTCGGTTCCCGGTACGTCTTGCCCGGTTCCTTGGCCAATCGTGCGTGAAGGTAGATGGTATCCCGATATGAAAAGATTTTGAGAGGTTTTACATGGTAGGTTTTCGCTTTTTTCTGCATGATTGCTTGATAGGTAATCCGGCATATTTTCTTTGTGCTCATGGCCTCAATCAGGGCGCGGATATTTTCCTGGTGGGGGGTATAATCAATCGTGCCTGTGGAGAAGGAAGCAAAATGCCGGGATGGCAACTTCCCTTCTCCTGATAACAGGGGGATGGTCTTCTCCAGTGCACGGGTCGCTTCATTATAGAAGGATTCCCCCAGTAGATGCTCGGTAAAGGTCTTGCACATATGCAAGGCGTTGAGCTCAGACGCGGTCAGTGGAATAATAGGTGTAGATTTCCCTTTCGTTACAAGACGGTAGTATTTTCTGTTCCGCTCAGTACTTTCTTCAATATCCACCCCGTAGGCCATCCGGATATCGTTGACGAGCCTCATGACCGTCTGTTTGGAACAATCCAGCATTCGGGACAGTTCCGTCAGTGAATAACTCTCCTTAGAAAACAAGAGTCTCGCAAAAAGGCTGATCAGTTTCTCACCGTATCCTCTATAATAATTCAGTTTTTTCGCCATCACAATCCCTCATAAAAAAGTGAATAACCGTTACGTTATATGGAACGATACCATGATAGACTGCTCCCGAACAAGAGGAAAAGATCAAAATAGAGGGTATAAGAAAATGAAAAAGAACAGGCAGGAGTTGATACTTAAAGTTGGAGCCGCAGGAGGATCAATAAGCGTCTGGTCGGTGAGCGTTAAGGATGGCACACGATCTTTTATGGTGAAGACTGATGAATCTACTCTCAAGGAGCTTATGACCAAAGAAGATGCGGCTGGCATCACCTTCAAGAGCAAGACCGGGCCATTGATCTCCTTCGCGGATGCTCTGGCTGTTCTTGGGCGCTACCCCTGGCATAGCTTGTACCCGATGTTCGTGCATCAAGACTTCATAGATCCCGTTCTCACGGCTGTCATGAATCTCGGGGGAGAAAAAGAGGTAAACCGCTGGCGACGAAGACTAAACAATGAATTCTGCGGGCATTTTACTTAACTGTACGTACCAGTTCAAAAGAGCATAGGAGGACCATGAAAATGAAACTAACTGCCGTCGATTATTACGAACGCGCCGGAACCCGTTCACATGAAGGCGACGATAAAGGCGCGATTGCGGACCTCAATAGGGCAATCCGATCCGATCCCCGCATGGCGATTGCATACTTTGCTCGCGGGGATATCAAGCGGTCAGGTGGAGATGCCAAAGGTGCCGTTGCCGATTTCACCATGGGCATCAAACTGGATCCAAAATGTGCCCCTGCGTACGTTTGCCGTGGAAATGCGCGACGAAATTTGGATGACACGAAAGGCGCCATCGCCGACTGTAACAGAGCCATCAAACTGGATGCAAAAAATGCGTCGGCGTACATCGGACTGGGAATGGCGCGAACTCAAAAGGGAATCAGCGGTGCGATTGACGATTTCACCAAAGCCATCAAATTAGATCCGAAATCTTCTGAGGCCTACTTTGGACGTGGCGGGGCGCGTGCAGGTAAGGGTGACACAGAGGAAGCGATTTCGGACTTTACGAGAGCGATCAAGTTGAATCCACGGCACAGTATGGCTTATATGCTGAGAGGTGAAGCATATCGTGCAAATTGTGAGACTGACAAGGCGATAGCTGATTTCACTAAGGCAATAAAACTAGGGGTGCCAAATTGGGCACATGCCTATGGGAATCGCGGATCGGAACGTCTCACGAAAGGAGATTATAGTGGGGCTTTGGAGGACTTTGATAAAGCAATCGAGTTGGAACCCAAATTGGCGACGTTATATTTAGGGCGCGGCACAGTCTATCTCGGGAAAGGCAATACGGAGAAGGCAAGGGATGACTTAACTCTCGCAGTGAAATTGGATGTATCTCAGAAATCTCTTGTGGACCCTTTGTTAGAGCGCTGCTCCGCCAGTAAGCGTGACGATGGCGCTTTCCAGCGCTGGGCAAAGAGTTACCGGGCTGCCGCCCGTCTTGATGGATATAGCGCTGCCAAGAGTTTGATATCCGTTGAGAACGACTTTGCAACGCTGAAGCTGGCGCAGCGAGCGATTCGCGAGAACATCGAACTCGTCGCGGGCGCAATGTCCTTTACTCTGCTCAACCTGGCAGCGGATTTCACCCCTGTGATCGCCAAGCAGACTTACGATGCGGACGCCTCCCTATGCCGTTATATTGTACTCTTCTTCGATGAGTCGGGAGGGACGCGCTGGCTCCTTATTGACGATCTTCATGAGCTTGACTTGGCAGACATACTTGCCGTGGGTGGGTTTAGCCCACCAACCGTGTGGAAGATCTTTATCCGTCACCCAGGGGAAAAGCCATTTTCGCGGGGCGAGCACGTACAGCTCGAAAAAGCGGTCATTAACGATCTGCGCTATGACTTTGCTGAGAGTGAGATGTCTATTGAGTTTGAGCGTCACCCCCGTGGGCTCCAGGTGCTCTTGGAAGAGCACAACGAATGAACCCTTTCTTAAGGTGATACGGGACCTCACCGAACCGTTTCATAGCCTCCGGGGACGCCCTGCTTCGAGAAGACGATTTGCCAAAGTTGAACATGCCTAGCGCGAAAGTACCCGGCGCAGTACAGCAGGTAGTATTTCCACAGGCGGTAGAACCGCTCGCCGTATTTCGCTTTCAATTGATCCCAGCCCGAGTCGAAGTTTTCAAACCAGGCCATGAGCGTCCTGTCGTAATCGGGGCCGATCAGGTGCCAGTCTTCCATGACAAAACTCTTTTCAACAGCGGCGCCGATCTGCGCAATGGACGGCATATTGCCTCCCGGAAAAAGATATTTTGTCATGAAGGGATCCGCCGTTGTCGTTATCGAGAGCTCTTTGCCGATGGTATGCAGAAGAACAAGGCCGTCATCGGCCAGGCAGCGCCGGGCAACCTGCATGAAATTCCGGTAATTTTTATAGCCCACATGTTCGAGGACGCCCATGGCGACAATGCGATCGGATGTCCCGCTCAAATCACGATAGTCCTGGAGCTTGATTTCGATCGGGAGCTCCGCGCATATCTTCCCGCCCAGGTCTGCCTGCTCCCTGGAAACGGTGACTCCGGTCGCCGTGATGCTATTTTTTCAGGGCCGTCCGGCGCGCGTACGACCGCATCCCGGCGGAGATCCGGGATCGGATGGAAAATGTCCTCCTCACCGTGAGGAAACGCCCGACTCGGGAAATGCTGGAGGAGATGAGGCATCCCCGGGACGAGCCGCTCCTCGGCCTCTACTGGGGGGTCTCTCTTCCGGAGCAGTCTTTTTTCTCCCCGCCGCCCCTCCACCCCGATACGATCTACGTCTTCCAGGAGCCCCTCGAGGAGATGTGCGAGAGCATCGAGGAACTGGAGCGGGAGATCGAGATCACCGTCGTCCACGAGGTCGCCCATTTCTTAGGCATCGACGAGGGGCGCCTGGAGGAGCTGGGTTACGGGTAATGCCGTAGTTTTGTGAAAACCAAGGAGAAATCGGATAATGAATTTTTCAGGGCTTGGAATATGATGAAACCGCTTACCGTGGGAGTGGTCAGCAACCTGAGGAACTGATTGGGGTGATGTGCCTTTCCCGACTGGGCGGCTAACGCCGCTCACATCTATGGACCTGCCCGCCACACAAGGATCTTCTCGTGCGGCGGGCGCATTTCATAACACCAATGCAAAGCGCCGAGCTCCGGCATCGCTGCCGGATGTCCGTTAGTATCTGCCGCGGCCGCCGCCACCCCTGTAGCCTCCGCCTCCGCCGCTTTTAAAGCCGCCGCCGCGATTCTGATCACGACGCGGACCGGTCGACTCCGTCTTCGGCCGGGCCTCGTTCACGGAGATAGTTTTCCCGTCGAGATCGCCGCCATTGAACTTCTTGATCGCCTCCTGGGCGCCCTCTTCGGTTTCCATCTCTACGAAGCCAAAGCCCCGCGACACACCGGAAAACTTGTCCTTGATGATCGACGCCGATGCGACTGCCCCGGCCTCGGAAAAATTGTTCCGTAGATCGTCCTCGGTGACCTTCTGCGACAGGTTCCCCACATACAAATTTTTGTTCATGCTTCGCCTCCTTATGGTTTGCGAAAAGCCCCTCCATTTTCCCCTAACAAAGGGAGAAATGGGTCAAGGTGGTGTTCATGCCGCGCCGGATCCTGCCGGGGCATGAAGGTTTGACAAATAAAAAAACCGCCGAGACTCTGAAGAGTCTGGCGGTTCACCTTACGCTTCATCACGTCAATGTTCGAATCCTGCCGGCCGACCCCCGGACGTCCGCCTCGCATCCCCCCGGCATTCGATTTGCTTTTACGCTGAACGGCAAGGGAAGTCAAGCTATATCTCCAGACGAGACGGCAACCTTGCGCCCCGGCCGGGAATCTTCCCTGCTCAATTTCGCGGATCAGCCGCTGATCGTTCATGATTTCAGGATAACCGCGTTTCAAGGCTTCACAGGGCGGGCTGCTGCTGGGTCAGACAGTGGATCGCGCCGAGTCCCCAGACGAGATCGACGGCGTGGATGCCGACGACCGGGCGATCCGGAAACAGCTCCGCGAGGATCCCCAGGGCAACCCTGTCCCGGGGATCGTTGAAGGTTGGCGCCAGCACGGCGGCGTTCGCGATGTAGAAATTCGCATAGTTTGCCGGGAGGCGCTGACCGTCGAAATAAAGGGGCGCCGGCATGGGGAGGGGGATCACCTCGAGGCGCGAACCGTCTTCGAGTTTCATCCCCTGCAGGCGTTCGCGATTTTCCTGCAGCGGCACGTAGTTCACGTCGCACGGATCCGCTTCCTGGCACAGCACCACGGTGCACTTGTTGACGAAGCGGCAAAGATCGTCGATGTGTCCATGCGTATCGTCGCCGGCAATCCCCTTTCCCAGCCAGAGGATATTTTTCACGCCCAGATTCGCCTTGAGGGCCTGTTCGATCTCGCTCTTTCCGAGGCCGGGATTGCGGACCTGCACCTCCGGATCGAGCAGGCATTCTTCGGTGGTCAGGAGCGTGCCCTTGCCGTTAACCTCGACGCTGCCGCCTTCCAAGACAAAGTCCTTTTCTCCGATCCTGGCGGGCAGTAGCCGCAACCGGAGTTTCCGCGCGGCCAGCAGGGGGGTGCGCGCATCCTTTTCCCAGTCCGGATATTTTGCCCAGGCGTTGAACCGAAACCGGGCGATCGCCACCTCACGGGGAAGCGCATTGCGCCTGACGAAAATGGGACCCGAGTCCCGCGTCCACCCGCGGTCGAAAGGGAAAGTGAAGAATTCGATGCGGACCGGATCGACGCCGACGCGCTCCAGAAGGAGCTGCGCCTTCCTTTGTGTCCGTTCGTTGACGATGATGCGCACGATCTCTCCGGGGGCGATCTTCCGCACGATCTCGCCGTAGACCCAGGGGATCGGGACGATCTTACCCGGCCAGTCGGCGCGGTTGCACGGCCAGCCGATCCATGTCGCCTCGTGGGGTTCCCACTCGGCTGGCATATGGAAACCAAGGGCTGCGGGGGGTGACTGTTGGTTTGCTTTCATTTCTTCCCCGGCGCCTGCTCGTCCAGAAATCGCTGCGCGATCCCGCCGTAGGCATCGATGCGGCGATCGCGCAGGAAAGGCCAGTTGCGACGTACGTCTTCCAGGTGATCAAGGTCTACCTCGGCCAGCAGGATCTCTTCTCTGTCCGGAGAAGCCTCGACGAGGATGACGCCCTGCGGATCGGCGATAAAGGACGAGCCCCAGAATTCGATTCCGTCGCCGCCCCCCGCCGGCCGCTCATGGCCGATCCGGTTCACCGCTGCGACATAGATGCCGTTCGCAATCGCGTGACCGCGCTGCACCGTCTGCCACGCCTCCCGTTGCGCCTGGCCGTGCTGCTTTTTTTCGCGGGGATGCCAACCGATTGCAGTGGGGTAGAAAAGGATCGCCGCCCCCTGAAGCGTCGAGAGCCGAGCCCCTTCCGGATACCACTGATCCCAGCAGATCAGTGTTCCGATCCGCCCGTAGCGCGTGGCAAAGACGGGGAAACCGAGATCGCCGGGGGTGAAATAGAATTTTTCATAGTAGGCCGGATCGTCGGGGATGTGCATCTTGCGGTAGAGTCCAACCATCCGGCCATCGGCGTCAATGACGGCGGCGCTGTTGTGGTAGATGCCCGGCGCCCGGCGCTCGAACAGGGGGGCGACGATCACCACCCTGCGCTTCCGGGCGACCCCGGCGAGGGCCTCCGTAGCCGGGCCGGGGATGGATTCGGCGAAATCGAAAAACGAGGTGTCCTCGGTCTGGCAGAAGTACTCCGAGCGGAACAGCTCCGGCAGACAGATCACCTGCGCTTTTTTTTCCGCCGCCCGTTCGATCTTCGCGACAGCGTTTTTCAGGTTCTCGTTCGGATCGGCGCTGCACGCCATCTGGATGAGCGCGATGTTGAATTTCTTCGCCAAAGGCAAGTCCGTTCCTGTCGCTCCAATGCGGGAAGTAAAGTGATGCTCTCACAAGAATGAGAATCCCCTATAACACGGCTGGAAGTATAGGGAGAAGGGGGAGGCGTGTCAAGAACGAATGAGAACGGAATGTGATTGACACGCCTTCCATTTGGTATTATCAAGCCGCCATGAATGCATTTACCATCAGAACGTGGACCTGTCCCGTCATCGGCACCGGAAACGACTCGTGAATATTGACAGCCCCCAAGACCCTTCCGCGCTGGAAAGAGGGCAGCCTTGGCAGAAGACCCTCTATATCATGTTCGCTGCCCAGCTGCTTTCGATTATCGGCTTTGCCTTCGTCCTGCCGTTTCTGCCCTTTTACATCCGGGAGCTGGGCGTCACCGACGAACGCCTCGTCCCCGTCTGGGCCGGAGTCCAGGCGGCCTCCGCCAGCCTCGTGATGGCCTTCTTCTCTCCTCTCTGGGGATGGCTCGCGGACCGGTACGGGCGGAAGATCATGGTGGAGCGAGCCATGTTCGGCGGCGCCGTCATCACCTTCGCCATGGGACTCGTCGGAAACGTCTGGCAGCTGCTTTTCCTGCGGCTCCTCTCCGGGGCCACAACGGGCACCATTTCAGCCTCAATCGCCATGATCTCCACTATCGTTCCCAAGCAGAAATTGGGGTACAGCCTGGGGCTCATGCAGGTGGCGGTCTTTTTGGGCATGACTTTGGGGCCGTGGATCGGGGGGCTTCTGGCCGATGCCGTCGGCTACCGGCTTACCTTCATGATCGGCGGCGGGATCCTCCTCGTGGGCGGTGCGCTCGTCCTCGTCGGGGCCCGGGAGCGTTTCATCCGGCCTTCGGAAGAGGCCCTCGGGAAAAACGGCCGGCTTTTCTCCCTCTTAGCCTATGGCGGATTTCCCGCCATGCTGGCTATTTTCTTTTTCTTCCATTTCGCTATTTATTTCGTCATGCCCATCCTGCCGCTCTTCATCGAGACGATGATCGACCCCCGTCAGGGAGGCGTGGCATCGACGACGGGTCTGCTGTTCGCCGTCAGCGGCGGTGCGGCCGCACTTGCCGCGGGCGGGATTGGCTACCTCAGCGACCGCTCGGGCAATAAAACGATCCTCGTGATCAGTCTCTTCCTGACGGCCTTCGGCATACTCCTACACGGCGCGGCGCAGAGCGTCGCCCAGCTGATACTGCTGCGGATCCTCTACGGCCTGGCGGCGGGGGGCATCCTCCCCACGATGAACGCCCTCGTGGGTCGCCTGATCCCGCCGGACAGCTACGGCAAGGCCTACGGACTCACATCATCCATGACCTGTCTGGGTATGGCCGCCGGTCCGTTCTTTGGAGGGATCCTGGCCGCTTGGTGGGGATACCGTTGGCCGTTCGTTTTCGTCGGCGCCCTGATGATCTCAGTCGTCCTGCCCGCGGTCCTCAGCATCCGCCCGCACCAGAAATAAATAATAAATGGGGACAGATCTATTTTCCCTTGAAAAATAGATCTGTCCCCATTTATTTGCTGGTCACGACCCACACCCCGTCCCAGTCCTCGGGGGGATGAGCGAGCAGGGAACGGCATTTCTCCGCATAGGCCGCAGCGGCCGAGTCTGCATCCCGGAGACCGGTGAAGGTCCCTTCCGCCGCGGCAAACTGCCCCCTGTAGAAGGCAGTGAGGCCCTCGGCGAACAACGTTAGCCCCTTCTCCCTGACTGTAAATTCTTCGGGGGAAAGGGGTTCGTAGATCCTGACCGGATCTTTCCGGCCGACGACAGCGACCCGGGAGAGTTCGCGGACGGGGAACGCCCCTTCCATCCGCTCTAAGGTGGCCTCGGACAGGATGGTGTAGGTTCCGAACTGTTTGTTGATCCCCTCCAGGCGCGAGGCCAGGTTCACGGCGTCGCCGAGCATCGTATAGTCGAAACGGGTGTGAGAGCCCAGAT
>Ga0154454_1064_pt1 | contig 12824 bp, 13 predicted proteins | sample RifGroC2_FD_105647 | JGI IMG/M metagenome (GOLD analysis project Ga0154454, IMG submission 105647) | Syntrophobacterales bacterium GWC2_56_13 | reverse complement strand
TCTTGAGGAAGAACCACACCGGTCCGGGCAGCAGCGGCCCCAGCCATCCCCCGAGAAAAAAGGTGGTGGTGAGGGAGGCTACTATCACCAGATGGATGTATTCGGCGATCATGAACAGGGCGAATTTCATGCTGCTGTATTCGATGTTGTACCCGGAGGCGAGCTCGCTTTCCGATTCCGGCATATCGAAAGGCGTCCGGTTGATCTCCGCCAGCCCGGCCACGATATATAAAAGGAAAGCGAAAGGCTGGTACAGAATGAACCAGGCCCCTCTCTGGGCTTCCACGATATCTGTCAGGCGCAGGGAACCGGCCAGGATGATCGTTCCGATGATGATCAGCCCGAGGGCGACCTCGTAGCTGATCATCTGGGCGGCCGCCCGGAGCGCCCCCAGAAGACCGTACTTGTTGCCCGACGCCCAGCCTCCCAGGACGATCCCGTATTCTCCCAGGGTGCCCAGGGCAAAGATATACAGGATCCCGATATCTACATCGGCGATAACGAGCTTGATCTCCCGCCCTAAGAGGGTGATGCTGTCTCCAAAGGGGATCAGGGCAAACATGGAAAGCGCGGTCACGAAGGAAATCATCGGCGCGATCACAAAGACGGCTTTATCGGCATTGTCGGGGATGATGTCCTCTTTTACGAAGGACTTGATGCCGTCCGCAATGGGCTGGAGCAGTCCAAAAACTCCCACCCTGTTCGGTCCCAGTCTGACCTGCAGGTAGCCGAGAAATTTCCTTTCCACCAGGGTCAGGTAGGCGACAAAAAGCATCAGGCAGGCAACGACGACCATGATCATTATCACTGTCTGGATTAGAAAATAAAGTTGTTCCATGTTGAAAACCTTAGTAAAAAATCACGCCTTCCTTACCGATACCTCGATCACCTTCGCCGGTTTCATTGAAAGCGCGAGCATTTCGCGGCGTTTCCGGAAAAGGAGACACTCCAGAACGCCCTGTTTGATACCCGCTTTTACGGTCACCGGCCTGGTCGCGTTGCCGTCTGCACTTTCCAGGTAAAGTCCGTCCCCATCGGTCAGATTGAGGGCCGCCGCGTCCTCGGGCGAGATGAAAAGCGCATCCTTCTGCACCTGGGAAACGCCTTTTGCGTATACTTCCCTGCCGGCCAGGTGGTGGCTCGCAAAGATGTCCCGGAGGATGAGACGATACGGCCTCGTCGGCGCGTCGGTTGCCGGTGCGGTCGGGGCGGCAGATGACGGTTTTACAAGAAATCTCCCTTTGCCGGCCGGCGCCGGCGCCGCGTTTCCTGCGCCGCCATATTTTGCGAGGAGGCTCTTGTTGAGGTCGTCCCTCAGCTCATCGCTATTGCTGTACGGTTTCCCCCCCAGGCGATTCAAGAGTTCCCGCAGGAACTCCGGACCTCCCGGCATGCCGGCATATGCTCTCGCTACCGTTCTTGTCGAGCCGTCGCCGGAGATGACCGTGCCTTCCTTTTCCGCAAAGACAGTCGAAGGAAGCGTCAGGTGGGCCAGATCCATCACCTCCGTCGGGAGGATATCGCATACGGCGACAAATGCCTTTTTGGCGAGGGCGCCCTTCACCAGCTCCCCGCTGAGGAAGTGGAAAGGGTCCTCTTCGTAGATGAATATTCCGGAAATGCCGGCATCAAGAAGCACCTCATCAGGGGAGGCAATGTCGTCAATGATGGACACTGCGCCGCGGGCGTTCGCCTGGAGGGCGGTGGGGATGATCGCCCCCTTCTCGGGCAGGCCTTTCAAGAGGCAGAAGTTCAGAAGGGCCGCCATACTCTCTTCCCGGTCGCTTATGCCGGAGCCGAACACAAGGGCGATGTTTTCCGCATCCCTGATAAGTTTGTAGGCCTTTTCCAGGGTTGCCTCTTCAACGCCGCCCGGCGCTGCGGAGGATGCGGCAGCATCGGAAAGGAGGGCGCTTTTAAATTCGGAGAAGCCCTTCAGCTTTTCCGCTTCTTTCCCGTATCTGCCGTCTTCCAATAATCGCCGGGAGAGGGCATTGAAAAGAGATGCGTCCTGTCCCGGCGCCGGCTGCAGATGGGCGTCCGCTATCCGCGTAAGCGAGGCGGGAAGGGGATCGATGACGATGACCCGCGCGCTCTTTGTCTTGACGGTTTCCCGCACCTTGTTGGCGAGAAGATGGTTGTTGATCAGCAGATCGGCGCCGGCGATGATGATCAATTCACAGCCGGAGAGCCTGTCATACCCGCCGGGAAATCCGATTTCCATTTTCCTGAAAGCGGCAGCCGCCTTCCCCGTGTGATAGAAGGCGGAGGAAGCGACCCGGGACCCTTTGAAAAGTCCGGCTATCCGGCAAATGAGAAACATCTCTTCGTTGGTGACGCGGGGGGAGACGATGAACCCAAGACCTTTTCCTGCGGCGGAAAGTCTCTGAAGGTTGTCTGCCGCAACCTTCACGGCGTCTTCCCATTCCAGCGCCTTTTTGTCGCCATTGGCCATCATAGTGGGCCTGGTCAACCGGGATGGGTGGTCAATAAAATCATAACCGAACCGTCCCCGAACGCACAGCGAGGCATAGTTGGGGGGCAGACCGGTCTCGCTGAGCACCTTGCTGATGAATCTCCCCTCACAAACGTTTTGCGTCAGCCGGCAGCCGAAACCGCAATGGGGACAGGTCGTGTCGACCCTTTCGCTCTGCCAGATCCGGCTTTTAACGGGACCCATGTTGTCCGTCAGGGCGCCCGTCGGGCAGAGGGAGAGGCATTCTCCGCAGGAAATGCAGTCATTGCCGTTGGTCGCTTCGATCCGGGCTTCGAAACCGTTCCCCGCAATGTCTATGGCGGCCCGGCCCGATACCTCGCGGCAGGCGCGGTAACACCTCCCGCAAAGGACGCACCTCAGCTCCCAGTAACGGATAAGGGGCGTGGCATATGGGGCTTTCCTGTCTTCCCGGAAGGCCTCAAATTCGCTCCTTTCAATCCCGTGCTCATAGACAAGGTTCTGGACCCGGCATTCCCCACCCTTGTCGCACCGGGGACAATCCAGAGGGTGCGAGACGAGGATGAGCTTTAAAATCTCCCTCCTCATCCGGAAGAGCCTCTCCGATTGAGTTTTTACGGAAATGCCGTCCACCGCCGGGGTGGTGCAGGCGGTCATGGGCTCGCTATAGCCGTCCACCTCGACAACGCAGAGCCGGCAGGAACCGATCGGCAGCAGGCTCTCATGGTAACAGAGGGTTGGGATGGCGACGCCCCCTTCCCTTGCCGCTGCGAGGATCGTTTTACCTGACTGGGTGGTCATTTTTTTGCCGTCGATGGTCAGCGTGATCATGTCGATTATATATCCTTCAACCCAAAGCAACCATGCCGATTCTATAGCAGCGCAGACACCGGGCTGCCTCGCCTGCGGCTTCATTGATTTTGAAGCCCTGCTCCACCTCCTCGAAGGTCCACTTCCGGTCTTCCGGTTCGAGCATCGGCGGCTGCGCCCTCTTCAGGCCGCCGATGATGTTGAGTTGTTCATTCTTGTTGTAAACCTTCATGGTGGAAAAAAGGGCCTTGAAATTTTCGTCCACCGAGGCTTCAACCTTGCCGCCGCTGAGAAAAAGATCGATCTTTTCCGCCGCCCTTTTTCCCGTTCCGGTGGCCCTTACCAGGACATCCGGGCCGGTGACGCAGTCGCCGGAGGCGAATATCCCCTCCTGCGAGGTGGCGAAGGTTTCGCCGTCGGAATCGATGGTATTCCATTTTGTCAGCTTGACGCCGTCTTTTTCCGCGAGGAAGGAGAGATCCACTTTCTGGCCGATGGCCGGAATCAGGATGTCGGTTTCGATGATGAATTCCGAACCCGGGACCGGGACGGGCCTTCGGCGGCCGCTCTGGTCCGGTTCCCCCAGTTCCATGCGGATGCACTCCACTGCCACTACCTTGCCTTCCGGGGCGATGATTTTCGTGGGGTTGCACAGGTAGTGGAACTTGACCTTTTCTTCCTCGGCGTCATGGATCTCCGCCGGGTCGGCTGGCATTTCCGCAATGGTTCGCCGGTAAACGAGGTTGACATCCTCCTTCCCGATGCGGAAAGAGGAGCGCACGCAGTCGATCGCCACATTGCCGCCCCCGACCACCACCACCTTTTTCCCCTCGGGGTAAGGGTCCTTCCCCTGAGAGATGTCCAGAAGATACCGGACGCCGGGGATGAAACCCCGGTAGCCCCTGTCTTCGCCCTCCACCCCCATGGGCATGCTGCTGTGGGCGCCCACGCCGATGAAAACGGCATCGAAGTCTCGCCTGAGATCAGCAATGGCGATCTCTTTTCCCACCTCGACGCCGTAGCGTATGTCCACGCCGGCTTCCCGGACGATGTCCACTTCGCGGCGGAGGACCGGCCGGGGCAGACGGAAATCAGGGATGCCTACGGCCGCCATGCCGCCCGGCTCGGGGAGTTTCTCAAAGATGGTCGGCCGGTGGCCCTTCAGGGCCAGGTAGTAGGCGCAGGAGAGGCCCGCCGGACCGGCGCCGATGACGGCCACCTTCCCGCCGGCCTTTTTAACCCTTTCGATTTCCGGATGTCTGTTTTTGTCTGTTTCGTAATCGGCGGCAAATCTCTTCAAACTCTTGATGGATATGGCTTCATCGATATTCGCCCTCCGGCAGTTCGATTCGCAGGGACGGATGCAGACCCGACCCAGTGTCCCGGCCATGCAGATGCTCTGTCGGATCGTGGCCAGCGATTCAGCGAAACGCTGTTCGCTGATCTCTTCCACGTAACCGGGGATGTCGAGGCTGCTGGGGCAGACGCTGACGCAAGGGGCTGTAACGGCAAAACGGTACCAGCCTTCCCGCGCTTTCTTTTTTTGCGCAATGGCGTCGGCGAAAGCCTGGGGGAAATATTTCAGCGCATGCAGAATGGGGTTCATCCCTGTCTGACCGATGGAGCATTTGGACCCTTCCCGGATCCGGAGGGCCAGTTCTCCGATCCGGGCCGGTAATTCTTCCCGACCCTCTCCGGAGGCGATCTTTTTCAGCCAGTCGCTCACGACCCTGGTGCCGACGCGGCAGGGAAAACATTTTCCGCAGGATTCCTTCTGCACGGCCTCTGCATAGCCGGCGCACATGTCCACGATGTCCACATCATCATCGCACAGGATGATGCCATCCCAGCCCATGAAGGCCCTGATCTGCTCGCCGGGCCTGAACTCCGGCGGCAATTTGACATTGCCCGGTTTCTTCCGGTCCTGTTCAGTCGCTTTTCTGTTGTCCACCAGTTCTTCCTGCCAAGAACTGAAAATGATGTCTGCCATAAATTGCTCTCACAAAAAGCCTAAAAAAACACTTTTCTGTTTAAGGTGTCGTCCTACCTGTCTATCTCCCCCAGCACAATGTCGATGCTGCCGATGGCGGCAACGACATCCGCCACCATTTGTCCTTCTATCATCTTCGGCAGGGCGCCTAAGTTGACGAAAGAAGGCGGTCTGATCCTCATCCGGAAGGGCTTGTTGGCCCCGTCGCTGACAAGGTAAAAACCGAGTTCGCCTTTCGACGATTCGATGGAGGAGTAAACCTCGCCGCGGGGGGGCTTGAATCCCTCTTCCATGATCTTGAAATGTCTTATCAGGGCGGCAATATCTCTGCCCACCTCTTCTTTGGCCGGAGGCACGACCAAGGGGGCGTCGGAGGCGGCCACTCGCCCATCCGGAAGCCTTTCCGCAGCCTGCTTGACGATCCGATTGGACTGCCGCATCTCCTTAAGCCGGACCAGATAGCGGTCGTAAACGTCGCCGTTCTTCCCGAGGGGGATCTCAAAATCGAAATCCTCGTAACTCGAGTAGGGATAGGCCTTTCTGACGTCGTAATAAACGCCGGAGGCCCTTAGCACCGGTCCCGTAACGCCGTAGTTGATGCATTCTTCCCCGGACATGGGCGAGATATTCTGCGTTCGTTTCTTCCAGATGATGTTTTCCGTCAGCAGTGTTTCGTATTCATCCACCCTTTTGGGGAACTCCTCTACAAAAGCCTTGACGCGCGGCAGAAAGGTGTCCGGAATATCGGCGGCTAGCCCTCCGATCCGGATGAAACTCGGCGTGAGCCGGGCGCCGGTGACCAGTTCCATTGTCTCGAGGATCGTTTCCCGGTCCCGAAAGGCGTAGAAGAGCACCGTCATGGCCCCGAGGTCGAGGGCGTGCGTGGCCACCCACAGGAGATGGGCTGCAATCCGCTGGAGTTCGGCAAGCAATACCCGCAGATACTGGGCTCTTTGGGGGATTTTGATGTCCAGGAGTTTCTCCACTGTCAGACAGTAGGCAAGATTATTGGAGAGGCCGCTGGTATAGTCCAGCCGATCCGTCAGGGTCAATGCCTGGGCGTATGTCATGGATTCGGCCAGTTTCTCTATCCCCCGGTGGAGGTAACCGATGTGCGGTACAGCCTTGACGATAATTTCCCCGTCCAGTTCCAGGAGCAGCCTTAACACCCCGTGCGTGGCCGGATGCTGGGGTCCCATATTGATCGTCATAAGGCGTTTTTCAGGCATCGACTTGATTTCCTTTTTCTTCCTCCAGGCAGACGGGAAAAGGCTTGTCAAAGTCAACCCCTTTCAGGGGGAAATCCTTCCGTAAGGGATAGCCGACAAAATCGTCCGTCAGCAGAATGCGCCTCAGATCGGGATGATCGCTGAACCTTATCCCGAACATGTCGTACACTTCCCGCTCCAGCCAGTCCGCAGCCTTCCAGATATCGCTGACGGTATCCAGTTCCGCATCTTCCGCCACACCGGTGGCGATCCTCAGCCGGTGGTTGAATTTCATCGAGTGCAACAGATAGACGACCTTGAAACGGGGCGATCCACTTCCGGAGTCCACCCCGGCAACGTCGACAAGCAGGTCGTAAAGCAGGGTTTCGCTTTCCTTCAGGAACTTCAGGACTGCCCGAAGCTGTCCTTTATCGACCGTGACGGTCGTCTCGCCTCTGAATTCCTCGACCCCCCGCACCGCCTCCGGGAATTTTTCCTTGAGCAGATCGCAAGCCATGCACCTAACCATTGCTCCTCCACGGCAAGCTTACGATTTTTCTCATTCCCGACGGCTCCCGGGCGATCTTTTCCTGCAGGCTGATCAGCCCTTTCAGGAGACCTTCCGGACGGGGCGGACAACCGGGCACATAGACATCCACCGGGATGATCTGATCCACGCCCTGAACGACGCCGTAGGTCTGGAAAATTCCCCCGCTGGAGGCGCAAGACCCGTAGGCGATCACCCATTTCGGCTCGGGCATCTGCTCGTAGATGCGCTTCAGCATGGGCGCCATTTTCTTCGTCACCGTCCCAGCGACAATCATCAGATCCGCCTGGCGGGGAGAGGGCCGGAAGACTTCGGCGCCGAAACGGGCGATGTCGTATGTCGCCGAACTGGCAACCATCATCTCCAGGGCGCAGCAGGCCAGACCGAAGGTGACGGGCCAGACGGAATTTTTCCTTGCCCAGTTTATCACTTCCTGCAAAGATGCCTCTGCCGTATTGGCTACTCCCATTCCAGGGCCCCTTTCCTCCACACATAGATATAACCGATAAAGAGGATGATGACAAAGATCAGCATCTCGACGAAACCGAAAAGTTTGAGACCTCCCATGACCACCGCCCAGGGATAGAGGAACATGATCTCGATGTCGAAGATGAGAAAAAGCATCGCGATAATGTAGTAGCGGATATTGATTTTCATCCTGGTAGGCCCTATGGTCTGCATGCCGCATTCATAGGTGGAGAGTTTTGTTTTGTTGGAAATACGGGGTCCAAGAAGATATGAGGCGCCAACGATGATTGAGGCAATGAGAATGGCGAAACACATCAGGACGAGGATGGGGACGTATTCAATCATCGTTTATAGCCTCACGAGAGAATTCACGCGCAAAACCAGTGCAAGCAGTCATTTTAAACAACCGGAGGGCTAAATGGAGCAAGCGCTAAAGTTTGGCCTGTCCGCTGGCGGGACACTATCTAATATAATGCCCTTCCCATTGTCAAGATAAAAAATCGACTTTTGGGGGAGCGCCGGGTTGATAAGCCGCCACGATAATTGCAGTCGAATATCCGTGATACGCAAGCACGGCGAGACTACACTTTTTCCTGCAGATGACTGATGAATATCTCCCGCGCCATCTCGGCGTCAACGGCAAATTCCGAATAGCCGACCCGGAAGATGTAGGAAGGGAAAGACTGCAAGAGACGGATGCGATTTCCGGGGAGCACTCCCATGGCCACCAGTTTCTGCATCTTTTTGTTGTCCTTGGTCTGAATATAGACGATCTTTCCCTCTTCGTTGGACTTGAGTTCAGTAAGCCGCACCACTCCTAAGTCACCGCTCCGCTTGGCTTCCAGGCAACACTCACCGGGGGGTATGGCTTTCCCGTGCGGACAGGTGTCCGGATGATTCAGCATGGTGCAAACCCTTGCGTCCACCCCTTCGTTCAGAAGATGCTCGAACTGACAGGCCTTGCTGTCACCGCTTTCGCCCCGGATATTAAGGACGTCCATCATAAGTCTCTCAGCCAGACGATGGCGCCGGATAGTGCTGCGTCCCTCCTGTTTCCCTTCGGGACGGAAATAGACCCTCCCCTCCTTTATTTCAATAAAGGCGAGTCCCGTAAGTTCCTTAAAGGCCGGATCATCGGCGGCGACGCCGATCTTTTCCATCTCGGCAAATCCCTGCCCCTCCTCCTCGGCAGCGATCCACATGGCCTCCAGTATCTCCTCCGCCTTTTCAGATAATTTCATAAATTGCTCCATCCGCATCGATCCATCTGTTTGCGTTTTCTTCCACATCCGGCTTCAGAACAGCCGTTGTGTTCTTCCGCCCCGACATCTTAACAGTTTTCGCGGTAAAAAGCATTATTCCGTCGCCAACAGTTTCTTTAACTTCTTTATCCATCCAGGTTCGAGAGGAATCTCATAGTTGCACCGGGGACACTTCACCATTCTGCAGCCGGCCCCCACGGGACAGTTACTGCACCCCCGGATTCCTTCCTCTTCCGTGAATTCATATCCGCAGAAATCGCAGCGCATCACAGTATCCCCGTTGTCGCCAGCAGTTTATTGAGCAGATAACCGCTGCCGAAAGCAAAAAAACTCACAAAGAACCCGATGGCGAGGGCCACCTTCAGTCCCCGCTCCCTCTTTATGATAAGGAACTGGGCAATGCAGGGTATGAACAGGGTAAGCGTCACCGCGGCCACCGTGAGCTGCCTTGGATTAAGCAGCCCCTTGGTCTGCAGATCGTACAGACCCGCAGCGCCGTAGTCGCGGCGGAAGAAACCGAAAATGAAGGCCACCGCCGCTTCCCTGGGCAGACCGATGGCCGCCATCACCGGGGCGGTCCAGCCTGCCATCTTTTCGAAAAAAAAGGTGATTTTCCCGATCCACAGGAGCACCGAAGCCAGAATAAAAAGCGGCAGAATCTCCATAAAGTACCACTGCATCCTCGAATAGGTCTTGGTCAGGATGTTGGATAACTGCGGCAAACGCAGGGGGGGAAGTTCCATATAGAACAGGGGAGTCTCGCCGGGTATGATCCGCGCCGCCAGCAATCCCACCAGGAGAAAAATCAGCAACAGGCAAACAAACCAGATCAGCAGCGCTCCCGGCGCCTTGGAAAGGAGCGCCATGATTACCCCTAACTGGGCGGAACAGGGAATGGCCAGGGAAAGAAGCAGGGTTGCAATGATCCGCTCCCGCACCGTCTCGAGCGTACGGGTCACCATCGTCGCCATGGTGTCGCAGCCGAAACCGAGCACCATGGGAATGACCGCCCGGCCGCTGAGGCCGATTTTCTTGAACAGCCGGTCAACCAGAAGCGCCAGACGCGGGAAGTAGCCGCTGTCTTCCAGCACGGAGAAAAAAAGGAAAAATGTCGCCACGATCGGCATGATGATGCCGACGGCATAACGCAGCCCAAGCGTTATCACGCCGTACTCTCCAACAAATAGTTCCTGCAGTACGGGCCAGGGAATGGCATCCTTGACAATCTCTGTTATCCGGGGATTGAAATACCCTTCAAAGACCTTCTTTTCCAGGAAATCAACCATCGTCCCGGCGCCGAAGACGCCGACAAACTGATAAAGCCCGTAATAAAGGACGATGAAAAGCAACGGCACGCCCGTCAGCGGTCGCACCGCCCAGCGGGAAAGCTTTTCGCTCAACGTAACCTTTCTCTTATCGGGAACACGGAACACCCCATCTAACAGTTTTTCGGTGATCTTCCTCCTTTCCAGGGAAAGATCCAGATGGAACGATTCCCGCCTGGCATAAATTTTCTCCCTGATCTTTGCCTCCACGGCGGCAAAGCCCTCCCCTTCCGCCTCCAGAACCAGGTCCGTCATTTCCTGATCGCGCTGCAGGAGCAGGAGAGCGACCGCCTTGGGTGAAAGGGTGAATCTGCTCCGAAAAAGCCCCGTTATTTCCGCAATATCATTTTCCAGCCGCCTGCTGTAATCGGGAACGGTGTGGGCGGATCGTTTAAAACAGGAGAGGCTTTCCCGTATTTCGGACAGCCCCCGTTTCCTGGCAACAGCAGCGCCGATGACAGGAATTCCCAACCGTTTCGCGAGTAAGGGGATATCGATAGCGATCCCCAATCGTTCCGCTTCATCCATGATATTCACCACCAGAATCACCGGCAACCCGGCCTCGACAAGCTGCATGGTCATGGCCAGCATCCGTTCCAGATTCCTGGCGTCAACGACATGGATGACCATATCCGGCGAATCTTCAAGGAGGATTTTCCGGGCAACCCTCTCTTCCTCGGTAATGGGAAGGAGGGAATACATCCCCGGCGTATCGATGATCTCGAAACTTTCGCCGCCGACGACCGCCGTTCCCCTTGCGACTTCCACGGAGGTGCCCGGATAGTTGGAAACGGTTACATAAGCGCCCGTCAGGGCATTGAACAAAACGCTTTTCCCCACATTGGGGTTGCCGACCAGCGCCACCTTTCTCGCCCCGCAGGGCGCATCGGCGAGCGGTGTGTGGCAGGAAGATTTTTTTCGGAATAATGACATATCACCATGTCACCTTTCTTTTTTTGTTGCTAATGAATATCACTTTCAATGCCTTGGCAAAAAATTTTACTTCCGGCACCTGGCGCAGAGACCGTAAAGTTCAAGCTTGTGACTGTGTATGAGAAAACCATGACTATCGGCAACACTGGCTTGCAGTTCTTCAATCGTTTTATTTTCAAACTCCGCAATCGTACCGCAGCCGGTACAGACAAGATGGTCGTGATGCTCGCCTTCGGCGATATGTTCATACCGGGTCTGCCCGTCTCCGAAACGCATCTCATGGGCAATCCCCGACTGGGCAAAAAGCTTCAAAGTCCGGCACACCGTAGCATAACCGATGCTCGGGTGCCTGGCCCGCAGTTTCCGGTACAGTTCCTCCACACTCATGTGCCTCTTCGAGGAAAGGAAAAAATCAAGAATGATCTCCCGCTGTCTCGTGGATTTCAGGCCCTCCCGGACAATGAACTCCCGGAAGACTTCTGCTTTCTTCTCGCGTTTCAAACATTTCCTCCTAATTGAGAATGATTATCAAAATACATATCGCAAAGGGAATTGTCAAGTGCTTTTCCGGAAATTTATAAGGAAGTCACCAAAAGTCTGGATGGCAATGACCGCGACGGGAGGGGAAATGAGAGCGCCGGTTGTACCGACAACGATAAGGACTCGGCGTATTGACACACCTCCACCTCGGCACGGTGAGCGTCAAGAAAAAGCCGGGCGAACCGTGGCACAGAGACGCACAACAGGGCGCTGGCGGCACCCACCGCGAGCAACAATACCACGGCGATCAGCACTGCAATGCCTGAGGTCCATCCAGGCCGCAGCAGGTCCAGCACGGAAACCGAAAGGCCGGCAAGGGACGCTCCCAGAGCAAAGGCTTTCCAGGGCAGCTCGGAGTACGTGTCACTGCGTTCGATGACCGCAAGTACGATCTGAGCGCCCGTCCGCTTTTCCGCGTCCGCTATGCGCCGGTCCAACCGGATGCGTTCGTGATCGTTTAGCGTTTGTTTCACGATGTGCCAAGACCGGTCTTCAAAGGCCCCTCCATAAAGCACGCAATAATCCAACGGCAAGCACGCTGATGAGAAAGCGAGCAGACTTCAAGCCTATTTGGATGCGTATTCCGGCGCAATCCGCCACCCAAATCGATTGAAAGCGCCACCTGATTCCGATGGATTCCGCCACCCCTTGGGAAGGGGATAATCGACGCTGGATAAACCCAGTGAAAGCCGTTAAACCTCCTGAGAAAAACCCGGGAGGTTACGATGACGGCAGAAAGGTTATCCATGCGTACCATAAAAGAAGTTCTGCGATTAAAGTGGGAGAAAAAGTGGTTCATACGATTAAAGCGTACTTCGTTTCGTGAAGGCCCATGATTTTGAATTTGAAGAATTCCATATCTCTGAAACCGTAGGCCATTCGTTTCATGGTTTTGATTTTGTTGTTTGTGCCTTCCAGGGGTCCCAATGATATGCGGTAATCATAGTAGGCAAGGATTCCTGACTTGTACCCGGCCAAGGTATTGGCAAGCTTTTTGAGCATCTTGATACCGGTGGATTGAGCTCTTTTGACCCAGGAGGAGCCACCGGGTTCCTTTTAGGACTTCCTTGCGGAGATTTTCTTTTGTTTCCCGGTATAGATCTCTTCGGAGATCGGATAGCTTGTCATTGAAGAGCTTGGTGACATGAAAATGGTCAAACACAATGGTCGCCTCGGGAAGATGGTTAAGAACGGCGCTGATGTGCGCCGGCGACATATCCATGGCGTCGTGCGTCCACTCTTTTTAGCTCATAAATACATATCTCCATAATAATGGGCAAGATCAC
>Ga0154454_1091_pt2 | contig 12909 bp, 8 predicted proteins | sample RifGroC2_FD_105647 | JGI IMG/M metagenome (GOLD analysis project Ga0154454, IMG submission 105647) | Syntrophobacterales bacterium GWC2_56_13 | reverse complement strand
AACATCCGGAGTATCTTCTTTCTCCTTATGAAGGAAAGGTGCCCGTCCGCTACGCCCTCGACTTTTTTTGCGATGCCGCCATGAGCGAGGAACTTAAGGCAAAGATTGTGAAGCCCCTTACGGGTCTGAAGGCGGCATGTTACTATGGTTGTCTGGCCGTCCGCCCTCCTGAGCTGACGGGCGTTGAACAGTATGAAAATCCTGAACACATGGATCGCCTTATGGAGATGCTGGGCGCCGAGGCTGTGCCCTGGTCCTATAAAACGGACTGCTGCGGCGCGTCTCTGGTGATGACGCGGACCGATATCGTTGTCAAGTTAAGTCAAAGAATCCTCTCGATGGCTCTGGAAGCGGGCGCTGACTGTATCGTCACGGGCTGCACCATGTGTCACGCCAATCTGGATGCAAGGCAGGCAGGTCTTCCGGTCCAAGACGGGAGAAGCGGGATACCCGTCTTTTATTTCACGGAACTGATGGGCCTGGCGATGGGGCATAAGGAAGCGGCAAAATGGCTCAGCCGCCACCTCACCGATCCCCTCAAACTCCTGTCTAATAAAGGATTAATATAAAAATTAATAATGGAGGATCACAATGGCAAAAAGGATTCTGGTAGTTGACGATGATCCCGATCTTGTCGAGGCGATATCAATGATTTTAAAGTCCAAGCATTATGAAGTGATTGTCGCTTACGGCGGCGTCGAGGGACTTGAGAAGACAAAGACCGAGAAACCTGACCTCATCGTCCTGGACGTCATGATGCCCGATAAAGACGGATATACAGTCTGCAAAGAGCTTAAAGCCGACCCCGTTCTTTGCGAGATACCCGTTCTTCTGCTGACGGCGGTGGTTTCACATATATCGACCACCCGTTTCAGCCACCAGATGGGAATGGAGACGGAGGCGGATGATTACATGGACAAACCGGTTGAGCCAGTGGAACTGGCAAAGCGGGTCGAGGCGCTTTTTTCCAGGCAGTAAGTGGTGCAAGGTGTGAGGCGAGAGGTGCAAAACACTCCTTACACCTTACTCCTTACTCCTTGCCGCCTGCAGGGGGATTAATGACCGACCAAATTAAAATTATGGTTATTGATGATGAACAGATCATGCGGGACGGGTGTGCACGCATTCTCTCAGAACATGGCTGGTCTGTTCTCCCTGCCGAGAACGGGAGCGTCGGTCTCGCCAAGCTCCAAGAATCACCCAAAGAGATTGATATTATCCTCCTGGACCTGATGATGCCCGGGATGAGCGGCATGGAAGTCCTGGAAAAGGTTCAGGCGCTGGATGACACCCTGCTCGTCATCATCATTACCGGTTATGCCACGGTGGCGTCGGCCGTGGAGGCCATGAAAAAAGGCGCCTATGATTTCATTGCCAAGCCTTTCACCCCTGATCAGCTCCGTATTGTCATAAAAAGGGCGCTGGAACGAAGGAGGCTGCAGCGGGAGGCAGAGTTCCTCCGCAGTGAACGGGAACGTTCCCTGCGGGATGTGGCAACGGAAAAATCGCGGGTCAAAACAATCATCAATTGCATGGGCGACGGCATCCTCGTTTGTGACCGGGACAGTTGTATCGTCCTTGTGAACCCGGCGGCCGGCCGCATGCTTGAGATTCCCGAATCACGCCTTCTGGGCAACTTTGTATCGCAATCCAACTTTCCCCTGGAATTGTCAAAGACCATAGAAGAGAGTCAAAAGGCAGGAGACAGCGCCTACACATCCATATCCCAGGAACTGATTATCGGCAAAGCGCAGGAAATGTTTCTCCGCGCCCATACGGCGCCTGTACGCAATGATCTCAGCGAGATCATGGGAACCGTCACCGTTTTACAGGATATCAGCTACCTGAAAGAGCTGGATAAGATGAAGTCTGAATTCATCGCCATGGTGGCCCACGAGTTGCGTGCGCCCATTGCCACGGTGGAGCAGCAGTTGACGGTCATCCTCGGCGGTATGGCGGGTGAGTTGACCGAAAAACAGGAACAGCTAATTGCCCGCGCCAAAGAAAGAACGAAAGGCGTTCTGATTCTGATCAAGGACCTGCTGGATCTTTCCAAGATTGAGGCGGGGAAAATGGTCCAGTACAAGGAACCCCTGTCTCTCGCCGAGGTGATCCCCCGTGCGGTGGAAATGATGAAGAGCGATGCGATCGAGAAAAACATCCATATCGTGTTTGTGCCCCCCCCAAGAATTTCCTTAATTCAGGCCGACAGGGACAGCATGGAGGGCATCTTTACCAATCTCATTTCCAATGCCGTTAAATATACACCCGCCGGGGGAAGAGTAACGATCACTCTCAACGACCATGACGGCTTTGTGAAAATTTCTGTAGCCGATACGGGCATAGGCATCAAAAGTGAAGACATCCCGCACATCTTCGATAAATTTTACCGGGTAAAATCAATAGAGACCCGCCAGATCGTGGGAACTGGTCTGGGGCTCACAATTGTAAAAAGCATAGTTGAGGCTCACCTCGGGACGATTTCTTTGGAAAGCACGGAGGGCAAGGGGACAACTTTCACCGTTTTATTGCCTAAAATAGCAGACATGACAAGCTGCAGGGAGAACATTTAACCGCGCAACCTCGCCCGCCGCACTTCATTCAGCATGCCCGACTCATCTCCCTCCTTGACCATGTCCGCCGTGACGGCCTTTGGCTTCCCGGCGGCTACGATGAGGATGTCCGCCCTGCGCGTATGAAACGCCATGTCCGCAGTCCCCGTGTGGCAGATCGTCACCGTGGCATTTGCCCCCCAAACTCACCCTCCACAAATTCTTTCCCGTTACGTAGGCTCGCCGGAAGAACACCTATAAGGCGAGGTTGGGGCCACTGGGATTAGCGAGGTCCTCTTCCCCTGACTTCGGGTTCATGGCGTTTAAAAAAGTACTTTCATGGCCCTGACAATGTTGCGCAACCCACTCTTTTAGCACAGCATCGATGCGCGCCTGCCAGCCGGGGCCTGTAGAACGAAAATATTCCAAGACATCGCGGCTGTAACGAACTGTTACGGGTTCCTTCGTCGGCATCTTTTGCGCCCCCGTTGCCCCGGCTTTCGTTTCGGCAATACCGCCAAAAGCTCCTGTGGCAAGACTTCAGAGGCCGGTCGGAAACGCTTCATAACGTTCCTGGTCAATTCCCGGACTTCCCCGGATTTATCGGTCAGCGGTTTCATCCTCATGATATCGAACCTCCAAAATCATCCGCCCTATCAAAAGACAGGGATCGCAACTTGGTGTTCTGTTCGCTCTTTACCGGGTCGAAGTCGATTTTCACGATTTTATCGTAACTACAATTAAGCAAATACGCACATTCGGGGGACGTTTCGGCGTTGATCATTCTCCGCTTTTGTCATATGATGCCGCCCACGCTTTCATCAAAAGGAAGGTCCGGATGAGCGTGAATCCCCGGGCGGCTACACCCATGACAGGAGGAACAGATGACGGCTTTTTTGTGGAGCTTCGAAAATCTCGCTCGATTGTGCGACCATAAAGACCCGGAGGTGAAATGCTGGGCTGCCGGCCGGATTCGCCGCCTCTACCCGAAAGAGGCGGGGCCGCTCATGGCCGGACTCCTGAGCGACCGGAACGAACCGGTGACGGGTCAAGCCGCCGCCTATTTTTGCGATGAACCCGACAGGAATTTCGCCGATGCCCTGCTTGCCGCCTTCAGGAAAAGCTCGCGCATTGCCGCGAAGCGCATCGGATATGCGCTGGCTTTGATGAAAGACGGCAGGCTCCTTGACGCCGTGCGGGACAAACATACCCGGATACCGGGGGCCGATCCGGCCGACTTCGCCGGGGCGTTGATGAATGTCGCCCTCCTCGAAACGGACGAGTCGCAGCGGTATGTGGAGGACGCCCTGCGTCATCTCGACTCGTTCGACGACTTCAAGGAGATGGCCGCCGGTGCATTTTTCAGCGCAAACATCGAGGCGGGCACGGACATCGGAAAACTGCTCCTCTTCGCCTATCACAGCGGCGTGAGCGGCTACATCCCGGCGATCCTGGCCAAGATCGCGAACCGCGCCGGGGCATGGTGCCCGGTCGATGCACTCGCCGGCAAACCAGGCAAGGGGAAAGCCTCCAAGGTTCTCGCCGGCGAGGTGGAGGCGTCCCTGGCCCTTCTGGCCGGAACCGAGTACAAGCACGTCGGGAATGCCATCGAAAAGCTCTTGAAAAAGCGGAGATTCGACGAAATCCTGGAAGAGGCGGAAAGGACCGCCCTGGCGATTCAGCAGGGGAAAAGGCTGGAGCGCGGCGAGGATGCCTATCTCCGCTGGCAGGCGAGGCGGGATGTCCCGTTCTTTCATTGCGCCGCCCTGGCCGCTCTTAAGGCAACCGCCGCGGAGGCCCCCGCGGCACAGAGAGAGACCATGGCGGCGATTGCCGTCATCGTTCTTGCGCTGCTCACGGAGTTCCGCTCCCTCATCGCACTGAATACGGAGACCCTCGACGCGGATGCGGCGATCGATCTCTTCTTCGAGGAGAGGCCCGATGCGCCCCAGGATGATGCGATCATGGATCTTTTTGCCGAAAAGGCGGACGTGAAGAGCCTGGTGCGCGAGGCTGTGCGCCGGGTGAGTCAGCTCCCATTCACCCAGGCCAACGGGAGATTCATCCGGTTCGCGGGCAGGTTCATCGATGAAGGGTTGGCCCGGGATCTGCTCGCGGTGGACTTCAAAGGCAACGGATTCGAGGATGATGTCATCGAGGCCGTAGGTAAGCTGAGCCCCCTTTCCATTCCCCTTCTGCGCCCCTTTTTCGAGAAGAACGATCCGGCCGGAATACCCCTGGCATTGCGGATACTGGAGAACCTTCCGACGGAGGAGGCTGTCAATCTAATCCTGGACCACTGGTCCCTGTTATGGGGCGAGTACAGGGATTGTCTTCTGGACACCGTGGCCTGCATCGGGGACAAAAGGTTCATTCCCCCCCTCAAGGTCGAGTTGAAAGAGGGAGAGCAGGCCGAGGGCGAGGCCTTTTGCATCCTCTGCCTCATCAACGGCGCGGCAGACCCCGAACTTGAGCGCATCAAGCGGGAAATAGAGCTCCGCGAAGAAAGAGAGAAGCGCTTGCAGGGCGCGATGGAGAAGGGGGACATGGGCGCATTCCTGAGGGAACCCCTGGAAATCCCTCTTCAGTGCCGCTCCTGCCGGAATGTCTATCATTACACGGTCGGCAAGGTCTTCGTGGCTGTCGACGCCAAAGACACGGTGATCCAGGACCAGATCGTCTGCAAGAAATGCGGGGCCCTCGACCACTATGAGTTCACCAATGAGGCAATGGTCGCGGTCACCGCCCGGCTGGCGCTCCTCACCCTTGACCCCGGGACGGTCAAAATGGACCGGGATGAAATGACGGTGGTCCCGATAGGAACGACCTCCTCCTTTGGGAAGGAGATCCCGCTCCAGGATCTGGTCGACAAGTATGAAAAGAAGCTGCGAAAGAACCCGGAAAGCCCCGAACTCCTCATCGGGTTCGCCAATGCCCTCCGGCAGATCAAGCGGAGAGAGGATTCCGTGCCCTTTTACGAGCGGGCGATCAAGAACGATCCCCTGGCGGTGGAGGGCCACGTCAGCCTCGGTGAATACGCCTTCGACAAGGGCGATCTCGATGCCGCCTTTTCCCATTACAGCAGGGCCGCGGAGATCATGGACCGGGGGCACTACTACCGGCTCACGGCCGATCCCGATCAATTCAGGGAAGTCCTCCTCGACAAGCTCATGATGGTGGCCGAACGGCTCGGGAGGGGGCTTCCCCATCCGGGTGAGCAGCGCCCCGGGGGGCAGGAGCCGGTCCGCCCGCGACGCGCGGTCGGCCGGAACCACCCGTGCCCCTGCGGAAGCGGAAAAAAATACAAGAAGTGCTGCCTCCTCAAGGAATCCGGTCAGGGGGCCGCACCGGCCGAACCGGTGCCCCGCAAACCGCCCGCACCCGACCCGGTTTTCCGGCGCCTCCGGGAAAGCCTCGCCCGCTACGCCGAACGTGAGATATCCCGCAAGGACTTCCTGATGGCTACCGGCATATTCTGGAACACCGAAACCCGGGAGCCCATCATGCTGCCCGAGAGGGCCTCCAGAGACAAAGGCCAATTCCACGACTGGTTCATCCACGACTACCGCACGGCAGACGGCAAAACGATCCTGGAGGGCTTCTGCGACCGGCGGCTGAGCTCGCTGTCCGAAGATGAGAGACGCCTCGCCGACTCCCTCATGAGAAGTTACCAGTCGATCTATGAGGTACTGGCCGTCCGGGAAGGGGAGGGCCTGACAATCCGGGATCTCTTTACCGGTGAAACAATGGATGTGGAGGAGGTCTCCGGGTCCTACGAGGCGGTTCAGTGGGACCTCGTTCAGGTGAGGGTCTACACGATGGACGGCACGTGCAGGTTTGCGGGAAACGGACAGACGATGCCGCGGATGAGACTCGCAGACCTGAAGGCATACCTGGACAACGCGCGCCGGTCGTTCGAAGCCGACACGGACCGCGCGGGCTGGCCCGTCTTCCTGAAGGAGAATGCCTTCCTGATCGGTCGTTTCTTCGATGAGGTCGTAGAAGAACCGCCCGTGCTGCTCACCGAAGAGAGGCACAGGATCATCTCTTCGAGGGCACGCTTCACGGTGTCCGATTGTGGGCGCACCCGGAAGCTCCTTTCCGGAGAGTACGATTTTGCCGATGAGGAGGAGATCCCTTCCGGAGGCGTGAGCTTCTCGTGGCTGAAAAGAGGCCCCTCAAAAGACTGGGAGATGGGCCACGAGTCGGATGAAAAGGGAATGATTGCCACCTCCAGCATCGTCCATCCCTCCGGAAAGATGACATTTACGGTCCTCGGCACAGTCAATCTCTATCCCGACAGGCTGATCCTCGAATGTATGTCCCGGGAACGGCTCGAAAGGGGTAAGAAAAGGCTTCAAGATCTGATGCAGGGGGCTATCCGCCACCGCATCGACGAGTTCGAAGATATCCGCGTGGCCATGGAACGGCATAAAGAAAAAGGCGAAGGGGCAAAGCCCATAAAGAATGAGGGGGCGCGGGCCATGCTGGCCTCCATAATGCAGAAGCATATGTCTGCCTGGCCCGATAAAGAGATTCCGGCCCTCGGAGGCAAGACCCCCCGGGAGGCCGTGGCGACAAAAGCGGGGCGGGAGAAAGTCCTCGGCCTTATCAAGGATATGGAAAACGGAGAAGCCAGGAAAAAGAAGGCCGGTGAACCCTTCATTGACCTCGGGCCGTTGAGGCGAGAGCTGGGGATAGGGAGGGATGAAGGATAACGTCAAAAACATCACTGGATCGTATAGGATCCACGGAAGTTCGTCACGTCCATTATGCAAAACAAACGCTGATGCTATCTACGGCGATCCCGAATGCATATGGGATGAATACATACGGTCATAACGCATTGTCAAAAAGAGGCGTGTAGGAGAGGTCTGTCTGGATTACGCCCGAAAAGGCATTCGTGACTGGTGAAATGGCCGAAAAGCGGTTCACTCTCCCGATAGTTCGGGCACCAGGATACATTCTTTCCACGATCATCGGCGCCGCACACCTGTGGCCAATATTTCCTTGGCATACAAGTCCGTTGCAGCTTATACTTCCACCGCCAAAAGCAATGCCTTATAAAATAAAAAAATAAAACAGATCGATAGAAACCAAGATATTCTATCAACAACAATCTGACAAAGAGATGTTTTGTTCGAGTTCTACTTGTCAGGACGGGAATCTGATCCAATACTCCAGAAGTACATGTCAATCAACTTCATTGGTGGGTAGCAGAAATTTGAGTTTGGTATCGGTAAACGAAGCCCACTGAAGGTGTTGGAGTTCATTCGATAGAAATTCAGAAGCTCCCTATAGGATGCCTGAGTGAATCGACGATGCATGAATCCACTTTTCTCGAGACCTGCATTGACATACCTATCATAGGCGGGTGTGCAGGCCATTGTCCCCAGAAGGATTTTGGTTACCAGGGTGTCGGTGACCTCAATATTTCTTGCCCGACCATTCACTATATTAACTGTTTTCGTGAATATGTCCGACAAGTTTTTAGCCAGTTGGAATACAAGCGAGGTAACAGTGGAGTCTTTAGATAACACAGCCGGATCCAAATGATAAAGGGTTTCATATTCCGGATCTATCAAGGCATCAACGATCGGGTCAAATATCCGGTAGTCTTTCCAGAGAAGAAAGGTCTTGCCTCTATACATTCCCCAACTGGCCAGAAAAAATGCCAAGTGGAGGTTTGCCAAGTCCTTGGTCTCAGCGGTACGGAAAGGTCTGTGTTTCTGAAAGAAAAGGTAACAATGTTCCCATGATCTATAGCGATGGTGAGGGTCTTGTTGCATCTTTGAATAGTAGTTCAGAACGGAATGCTCTATGTCATCTGACACCACCACTGGCTGGTGACTGATTTCTTTTGGTGAAACTCCGGCTTCTATAGGTAACGGCTGCCCAGGGGGTACGGCATTAACCAATTTGATCTTCTCACATACTGAACAAGTATTTACCTGGCGCAGGATTTTCCCAGGAGACTTAAGCCACTTATTGCATATCTGGTTTATCTGCTGCCGTGGCCTGATATCGAGAAGATCGGATAGACAGTCATCGCAATAGGTCCTCCGGGGATTTGTCTCAAGATACTTAAGAACAATTTTGGCCTTGTCGGATTCAGCTTCTTTTGTCTTTGTGCCGGTATCAGGCAAGGATTTTTCCGGAGCTTTTTTATACTCTCCAGTAAATCCGATCGCCTGCACCTCATGACCGGTTCTATGGTTCTTAACGCGCCCATACTCAGCAAGACCAGACAGAGCAATAATGTCGCAGACATGGGGCGATGCCTTAAAGGGGGTGGGACATACATAGGGCTGTCTCCATATCTGCCCCTCAACGGTATCCTGATCATAAGGAGGTTTAACCTTTGCGCCGAGCCTCACCATTCCCGCTTTATTGGCTTCCAGATAGGTGAGAGCTCTCTCGAACATCGCAAAATGTAAAGGCAAAGCGATTTTTTCGGTAACACCATCTCTATCGCGAAAGGTAAAATTTACCTTCTTATGCGGCTCATCAACTGCCTTAATTTTAAAAGGCAACGCATTCTTTCTCAGTGGGTCAATGGTTCTGCCGATGTTTGCTTTCATCCATATAAGAATTCGTTTATCCATTTTAATTAGGCCCCATCGTCCATAGAGAATAAGCGCAAAGACCGGACGAGACCGTCCGGCCTTTGCGCTTGACCGTCGAGGAAAGCTTATTTCCCGGGTACAAATAGGTCTTGTTTATTCGATCCCGGCCGCAAGTTTGGCCGCCTTGACGGTGTTCATCATCAGCATCGTGATCGTCATCGGCCCCACGCCTCCGGGCACCGGCGTAATCAGGGACGCCTTCTCCTTCACCGTCTCGAAATCCACATCGCCGCAGAGCCTGGCCTTTCCGTCCGGCGTCATCCCGATCCGGTTGACTCCCACATCGATCACAACCGCACCCTCCTTGACCATGTCCGCGGTAACGGCCTTTGGCTTCCCGGCGGCCACGATGAGGATGTCCGCCCTGCGCGTATGAAACGCCATATCCACAGTCCCCGTGTGGCAGATCGTCACCGTTGCGTTCGCCCCCTTTTGTTTCTGAAGAAGGATGTTGGCGATCGGCTTGCCAACTATGTTCGACCTGCCTACGACGACGACCTCGGCCCCGCTGATCTTCACGCCGGAACGAATCAGGAGCTGCTGTATCCCCGCCGGCGTGCAGGGGAGATAATCCGCCTCGCCGATCATCATCTTCCCCACATTCACGGGATGGAAGCCGTCGACATCCTTCTTCGGATCGATGGCGTACAGAACCCTTGTCTCATTGATGTGCTTCGGGAGGGGGAGCTGCACCAGGATGCCATGGATCTTGGGATCACGGTTGTAACGGTCGATCAAGGCCAGTAGTTCAGCCTCCGTCATGGTCTCCGACTGGTTCTCCTGAATGGAATGGAATCCGATCTCCTTGGATGCTTTCTGTTTAGCCGTGACATAGCTCATCGAGGCCGGATTCTGACCGACAAGGATGGTCACCAGCCCCGGGACGACATTGAACTTCTCCTTCAGCCGGGCCGTTTCCCCCGTCAACTCCTCTCGGATCTGCCGGGCAATCTCGCTGCCGCTGATCAATTTTGCAGTCATAAATTCCCCTCCTCTTAAAAAAGTCCCTTCACCTTGCCGGTTTCCACATCGACATCGACCCTTCTGTAGGCTGGGTCAGAACTGGTTCCCGGCATCAGGCTGATCGTACCCGTACATGGGCAGAGGAATTTCGCACCGGCAAAGATCAAAACATCACGAACCGGCAGTATCCAACCTTTGGGCACTCCCTTAATTGCCGGATCATGAGTCAGGCTGAGGTGGGTCTTGACCATCATGGTGTTAAAATCCTTCATTGCGGGTTCGGCCTCAAGCCGTTTGGCTTTGGCTTCGGCCTCAGGGGTCCAGGAGACGCCGTCGGCTCCGTATATCACTTTTGCGACGAGATCAACCCTTTGTCTAAGCGGCAACTCCAACGGGTAGAGGAATTTGAGATTGACTTTTTCTTTGCAAGCGTCCATGACGACATCGGCAAGCTCAAGGGCGCCATCCCCTCCTTTGAGCCAGTGTTCGGAAATTGCACAGCGCGCTTTTGCCTGCTCAGCATACTTTCGTACCATTGCAATTTCATCCTTGGTATCTGTATGGAAGGAATTGATACAGACCACGGGATTGATCCCCGATTTCTTTATTATCCCGATGTGGTGGGTCAAATTGGCAATCCCGTTCTCAAGAAGCCCCAAGTTTTCTTTTGTATAAGACTCATCAAGAGGACGGCCAGCCACAACTTGAGGCCCACCGCCGTGCATCTTCAAGGCCCTGATAGTAGTAGTCAGCACCGAAACATTGGGAATAAGCCCACTCAGACGGCATTTCACATTCCAGAATTTCTCAAAACCGATATCGGCGCCAAAACCACTCTCGGTGACATGGTAGTCAAACATCTTCAACCCAATGCGGTCAGCGATGATGGAGGATTGACCCACAGCAATGTTGGCGAAGGGGCCTGCATGAACCAGACAGGGCTGGAATTCTGCAGTAGACATCAATGTGGGATTGATGGTGTTCCGCATGTAGGCGCACATCGCGCCTGCCACTTCAAGATCTGTGGTGGTGACAGGTTTACCCTTTTTATCATAGGCCACAATAATCTTGCCCAGCCTCTCCCGCAGGTCTTTGAGGTCCCGGACAATAGAAAGGATCGCCATGATCTCTGAACTGACTGTAATCCCAAATTTGGATTGCATCAGAAACCCATCCATCTTGCCCCCAAGACCCATAGTAATATTTCGCAAACCCTGGGCGCAAAAATCCATGACCCAGCCCATCTCTATATTTGTAGGATCAATGTCCAGACGTTTGAGCTTACGCTTGGCTAATTCGGCATCGTCGTAATTTCGTTCGTGTTGCATCCGGGCATTCAGGGCAACCATTGCCAAGTTGTGGGCATTGGTGATGTCATTGATGTCGCCAGTAAGACCGAGGGTAAATTCGGTCATAGGAATGAGGAGGGCTTTCCCCCCTCCTGCAGCCGTACCCTTGATGTTCATTGAGGGGCCACCCGAAGGCTGACGGACACAACCGCCAACATTCTTCCCCCTTTTTCCAAGTCCTTCCATCAGACCCATGGCAGTTGTCGTCTTTCCTTCTCCGAGGGGGGTTGGGGTGATCGCTGTAACCTCAATATACTTTCCGTCCGGTTTACTTTTTAGACGTTCCATAATCTTCATGAAATCAAGTTTGCATAGCCTGCCCATGGGAATGATTTCATCCTTCTGAAGGCCCAAACTACTCTGCCACTGGTCGACAGTGGGCATATTTTCCTCCGCTATATCCGCAACCTGCCAATCTGCGAGTTTTCTTGGATCTGCCTTAATATACTTTTTCGAGATATTGAAACTCATGTTTATTACCCCCCTTTCTTTTCAAAATTGTTTAAAAAACTTTTTCTTAACACACACTAAATCATTAAAATACCAAACGCAACCACCCAGGCGCCTAATTTTATAGCGCGCAATCTACAGAATTCCGCTTCAAATATCAAGATATAATATATCGCCGAATTGCATCAAATTAGTTCATCCTGAAAAATATGATTTTCCAAAGTTTCATGTAATGCTGCTCTTTGAAAACTGAAGAAAAGTGAAGGGTGCCTATGGAAAGGAGAGTTCCCTGCACGAGACTGAACGATGCGATCCGACGCCAAACCAGCTTGCACGCCAGGTCATAAGCGTCGGGAACCTCTTCCCAGGGAGGGAGCTTAAATGCGTGTCGTCGATCGAAGAAGATATGGGACTGTGGGAAGCTTTTTCCTTTAAAGACCCGATATCTGCGTTTGAGCAGCGCGATGATTGTCTTTATACAGGTTGAGACGGGGCTTTGAAATTCAATCCGCTTGCTGCTCGCCAGAAATCCGTCCAGGCCGCGCAGCAAGTCGGCGGGCAGGTCATCGGGGAAGCAACGATAATCTCGTCCGCGGCATCAATTCCGAAACTCGTCGAACCGGAAGGATCGGTCATTTTGTTCGCAGTTTCTTTGTTTTTAGTCTGTCGGATGGAGGCAGGCTATGCGAATTCTCCACTGGCCCCTCGGCTATTCATCGCCCAACCCATCCCCCTGTCCGTTGCCATTCCGATCTGGAGCGCAGATCTCGGCAGGTTGTGGCGCCCGACCTTCCGCAGACGGCGCCGGTATCAAATGGCGGGGCAGGAGTCATCAGCTCTGTTAAGAAGCATTTTTCAGCGGGGGACTCCATCCCCACCAGTTTGGCGTGCAAATAAAGGATTTCGCCCCAGGTGTCAAGCACAAATATCAGGTTGTCTTAAGGTTTGAGTCGGCATTCTTCATCTTGC
>Ga0154454_1060_pt2 | contig 12992 bp, 6 predicted proteins | sample RifGroC2_FD_105647 | JGI IMG/M metagenome (GOLD analysis project Ga0154454, IMG submission 105647) | Syntrophobacterales bacterium GWC2_56_13 | reverse complement strand
CGCAAGAGAGCTTCCGGTAATCCTCGCCGCTCAATTTCGGTCGCCATCGGGGGCGTTTGCCCGAGGCAAGTATTTCCATGAGGTAGATCACCGTCTCCGCCGCCTCCAGTTGGCAGAAGAAAAGTTTCCGGGGCCGGTCCGTCCGCCGCCACCAGGCCAAAAGCTGCTTCGTCACCGGCGTGGCGCCTTCATAGTTCGTCTGACGCCAGCGTTTCACGTCCTCCCGGATGAGGTTGACGAGGGGCAGATCGTCCTGTTGTTCAGGCGTCATGAAGGCCAGATTCTGCTGGGCGGTTCCGGTCTTTTCGGTCTTGTACCAGTAGCTGGCCGGTCGTCTGCCCACCATCTGGCGGGCATCCCCGGTCTCCGTGTCATAAACCCAGTGGGCCGTGGGCTCCGCGTAGGGGCTGCAAAGGATGGGCCGGTTGACCGGCTGGATGGGCAGGGGTTCCTGCTCAGGCGCTTTCATAGACGTCCCCTCCGCCGGGCAGGCGATGGACCCGCATGACTTCGTTTCCCCGGGGGTCGATCACCTTGACGGCCACCCGCCGGTGCAGCCCCGCCAGAAACGGGAGGGAGACAGTCCCGCTCAGCGCCGCAAACCGCTCCTCGTCGATGACCCCTTTCAGGGCGCGGGCGATCCGTCCCCAGGCTGACTTATCCGGCAGGAAGGCCTGGGTGATGCAGAAGGTCCGGCCGTCGTAGTCCGTATCGAGAAACCAGGCGGCGACCTTGTCCGCGTTCGTCGGCAGGAGCGTGTTGTCCACGGGATTGTAGATGTCCACCCCCTCCATCTCCACGATGAACTCTCCCTCGCCCACCGGTTTCAGACGGGTCCGGGGGCTTCCGAAGACGGTGAAGAGCTGGCTGTTGGGCGTCTCTTTCAGGAGGGCGCCCATGTTCACGTCGGGCCTGATGTGGGCCAGGTGGCAGCGGACCTTGGGGTTCGGGTCCTCCTGGATGATCGCCTGGGCGGCAGCGTCGAAGGAGAAGCCGGCAAAGATCAGGTCCTGGAAGCCCCGACGGCTGGCAGCGGGGAGGGCCTGCTCCACCTGCCAGGCCGTGACGGGGCCGAACTGGGGGCCGAAGGAGGCCGCCACGGAACGGGTTTGGCCGTCTTCCGTGGTCCACTCCCCCTCGGCGTGGAGATAGTCGGAACTGCATGCCTCCAGGCGGGCGAAGGCGAGGACCTTGTTGTTGGGAAAACGCACCCCGTCCGCCCTGAGCAGCCGGAGCATCTTGTCGAGATAGGCCTCGGCGTTCACGGGCTCTTCGGTCGCACCGCCGTCGCCGAAAGTGTCCAGCCCATCCTTCGGACTGCCGCCGATGGGGCTTTCTTCTGTGAGGGACTCTTCCGCGGGCATGACCGCCTCCATCGTGAAGGGACCGGAGACCCGCGCCACCTGGCGGACGACCTCCGGCTGATCGACCAGTTCCTCCTGCTCGGCGTTACCGGCAATGTAGGCGTTGATCTCGTCCATCTTCGTCCGCCAGGCCTCACGGTAGGCCACGAGGGCGCTGCTCAGAACCTCCGGCCAGTCTTCGTCCGCATCGAAGGGAATCTCCCAGGGCTTCCAAGCCAACTTCGGAAGGCTCCAGCGCCGCCGGTCCGCGTCGGTGACGGATTTCTTCCCCTCCGTCCGCTCCTTGATGGCCAGTTTTGCCGTCAGTTTCCGGCGGATTTCAGGCGTTACGGTCTTAAGCGAGGTGTTCAGAGCGTTCAGCTTCTCCTCCAGGATCGGCTCATGCCGGGCGACAATCGGGTCGAGGACGACGTTCTGGGCGATGCTCTTCAGGGTGATGTGGGGGACGGTCTTGTAGATGAAACCCTTCCGAGGATCGGCGGCCAGCTCCGTTTCAGCCTCTCCGATAACAGCGCCGGGCGATTCATTCTTAACCCGGTAGAAGGGATACGTCGCCGTCAGCAGGCGCTGTCGCGCCAGGGCCAGGGCGACGCGGCTCGTATCGATGGTGATCCACCGGCGGCCCCACTGCTCCGCCACATAGGCCGTCGTCCCGCTCCCGCAGGTCGGATCGAGGACGAGATCACCGGGGTCGGTGGTCATGAGGAGGCAGCGTTCGATGACTTTTTGGCTCGTCTGAACAACATATAACTTGCCTCCGGCCCCTAATGTGTCCGTCCAAAGATTTGTTGTTTCAGATATTGGATAATCAGCATGGTAGAGTACATAGCGAAGGGCACTACCAGGCGCGAAAAGGCGTTCTGCCCTTGCCAGTCTATCCATACCCTCCTGGTTTGTCTTCCAGCTTTTGCCGACAGTTGGCCTGAATGCACGACCTTGGTATTCATAACCAAACATGCAACTCAGAGTGGCACCGGAAGATGATAAATCGAGACTGGAAAATTGCAGACCTCCTTCTGATGAAAGTTGATTTTCCCATTCTGAGATAGAGACCCTTGAACCATTTGGAAGGTCCACGTAATTAAACAATTCTGATTCATCGAGAACTTGATCTGAGAATAGTTTTCGGTATTTCAGACTTGAAATATCTTTGGCATACCATAGTAGGTAATCCCCTACATTAGCCAACAAAGAGGCACGCAAAGGAATCTTTGTTCTGAAAGTGATCTGGCTTATGAAATTTGATGCGCCAAAAACCTCATCCATTAAGCACCTCACACGATGCAGGTTTTCATCCGATATCTGTACGAAGATGCTCCCCGTATCGGCCAGGAGTTCTTTACAGAGGATCAGGCGGTCACGGAGGTACGCGAGGTAGGAATGGACGCCGAGGGTCCAGGTATCGCGGTAGGCCTTGACCATCTCCGGCTCCCGGGTGAGGTCGCTTTCCTTGTCCTTCACGTCCCGTTTCCCGATTTCCGGCTGGAAGTTGGAGGCAAATTTAATCCCGTAGGGCGGGTCCATATAGATCATCTGGACCTTTCCGGCCAAGTCCTCCCGGCGGGCAAGGCTCGCCATGACCTGGAGGGAATCGCCCAGGATCATCCGGTTCGACCAGTCCACGTCATGCTGGTAGAACTGGACGGCCTTCTGATATTCCAGTTGCGTGTCAGCAAAGAGATCCCGCTGGACGTCCTGACGGGCGATGACCTTGAGGATCGCCTGGGCGCTGATTCGCTCATGAATGTGGAGGGCGACGGGATCCACCTCAAAGGACTTCTTCTCGCGCTTCCCCGACCATTCAAGCCAAGGCTCCCGGTTCCTGAGCGCATTGGCCAGAAGCTGCGTCTCTTCGGCGGTTAACGGTCGGCTCCTGGCCGTCTCGAGGAGTTCCGGTAGCCTGTCGGCGCCGCATGCCGGATCGAAGCGCAGAACCGGCGGCAGATGGGGATCATAGGCGTACCGGATCTTCGGCGTCTCCCGAACCTTACCCTGGGCGGCGAGCCCCGCCGGGGGGATGTTCTTCCGTTTCGCCTCGTCATGGCGGTAATCCAGCACCGCCGTTTCCGCGTTCGCAGAAACCTTTGCGCTCTTCTTCCGGGCCATCCTGTTCCTCCCTACAATGAAGGTTGATGGTGCATCGATATTGAATGTTAAATACTTGGCGGGCGATAAAGGCGGGAAAAGATCGGTATCAGGGGGAGATTTTTCTTAAATACTCCTTTACAGCCTTGGCGATTTCATCCCGCCTTGCGCCGGAACCGCACCGATCCAACGCCTGGATCATTCGCTCTGACTGCATCATGACAGCCTGCGTTGTTTTTTGATTGTCGTACTTCGTATTGTTGAGACGATAGTCTGCAATGATTCTTTTACCATGAAGATCATGAAGCTGGGAACCTACACTGGCCAGCTCAGAATCACAGCAATTAGAAAGGTTTCTATATACATCACCGTGTCCTGATGGCCCATCATTGATTGTACATCCTAACCCCGTCAAAAAATCCGCGCTGACATGATAGATGGCATAATAGGCACGGCTGACGGCTGTCCGGTATTCGGCAGCCGTGCCGCCCTGGGATAGTTTTTTTGCCACTTCAAGAAAATCTCTCGGGTCCATGCCTCAGATCGTGATGTAAGACAAGCTGATTTTTGCCCGTTCCGGCCAGGGGACTCTCGATACCCACTCCTCGGTATATTTGTCATACATATCGAGAACCGCCTCGATTTCTCCCTTGACCTCCAAATGGATGACCAGGAATTGATCTTCCGCATCCGGATCCTGGAGAATCTCACTTTCGACGTTCTGGATATTGGAAAAGCACTGATTGATTAGATCCGAAGCCACGTTGACATACTGCCGAATGCCCTGGCAGCCGCAGAAGGCCTCCGCTTCTCGGGACAAAGGAACAACGACGGGCCGGGAAGCGGCCTGGCCTTCAACAAAACTTCGCAATAGCTCGATTTCGTCCTGTTCTATAATGGTCCCGTATGTATCCCCCTCCTGTACGCCTTTGCTCCGGTTGATCAAGAAGGAAGTAAACGAAGCACTGGAGGCCTCCATCAGTAATTTCCCTTCAAGAACAGTCTGAGAGCTTTGAAAATACCCCCACTTTGTCATTCCCGCGTAGGCGGGAATCCAGAAGGTCTTGAAAGGACTGGATTCGTGCTTTCGCAGAAATGACGATTTACCGAATTTCAGGAGTAATTCAAAGCTCTCAGTCTTTATGAATTCAACCTCTTGCTTACTCGAAGAAAAAGTCGGCGTATCGCAATCCTCGCCGCCGCCATAGGTCAGCACAGCACGGGCCGTATCCACGGCAGGCTCATTCTCGCAAAAACTGCATGCGGCAATAAAACGGAACCTTTCCGGATTTTCACTAAAATCTATGGCGGAAATGCTTTCGGTTGTCGGTGTCATGGCGATCCTTTTCAGGCAATTTGCTTCATGAGAGAAATGGCCGTTTCCTTGGCTTTATCCCATTTCTGAAATAGATTTAAAATACTTTCCGCTTTATCGTCTTCAATCAGCTGCAGATGAAAATTGAATCCGAAAAGGAGCCGGTTGGAGGCCCCCTCCGGGCAAGGGACAGTGACGGGTTTGATATCCAGTTTCAGGCGGCAACCCAGGATATCCCTGCTCATGTAGGAACCGAACCGGGCGTCATCCACATCAAAAAACTTGTACAGCGGGCTGTTGTCTCTGAAAAACAGTTTCCTCCCCAATGCCGCATTGGAAGCATCATCCTCGTCGTAAACCTGCCAGGAAAAATTCAGCCCCACAGCAACAAAAGGCGTGTGCGGCAGTGCCTGTACAATCTTTCCAAGTTTGGAGATCAATAATTCCTGACCGGATTGGTCAGCGAGTTTGGACATGAATTGAAGTTGTTCCGGCAGTACCAGGACTTCGCAATCCCTGGAATGAACATTTGCGATGACAGGCGAAAACATGCTGTCGGGCTGAATCTCCTCCTCGGTAAAAATGCCGTTCTTGATTAACCAGTATTGACTAATGATGGAAGGATTGAACTGCCTGGCAATGATGACGACATTTGCCGGATTCATCTCCATTTTCATGGGCAACCACGCTTTCTATTGGATAACTTGACCGACAAAAAATCATATGATCTGCATGGTTCGTTGTATAAGTCATGACTCGCGTTCTTGTCAAGACAATTATGTAACAAGGTTAAAGAGTTTCCTTACATCCATCGGCATAATTCAGCCAAAGCCGGTCAGAGGATCTTCCGCAGGAACTGGCCGGTGTAGGAGCCCTCTACCTGGGCGACCGCTTCCGGCTTGCCCGTGGCGACGATCCGGCCGCCGCCGGGGCCCCCTTCCGGGCCGAGATCGATAAGGTAGTCGGCGGATTTAATCACGTCTAAGTTGTGCTCTATGACCACAACAGTGTTCCCCATCTCTACGAGCCTCATGAGGACGTCCAAGAGCTTCTGGATGTCGGCAAAGTGGAGGCCGATCGTCGGCTCATCCAGGATGTAGAGGGTGTGGCTGTTCAGCCGCTTGCCCAGCTCCCGGGAGAGCTTGATCCGCTGCGCCTCGCCTCCGGAGAGGGTTGTCGCCGACTGGCCGAGACGGATGTAGCCGAGGCCGACATCGTAGAGGAGCTGGAGCTTCCCGCGGATGGCCGGGATGTTCTCGAAAAATCCCAGGGCCTGCTGGACGGTCATCTCCAGGACCTCCGCGATATTTCTGCCCTTGTAGCGGACCTCAAGGGTATCCTGGTTGAACCGCTTTCCCCGGCAGGCATCGCAGGTCACGTAGACGTCGGGCAGGAAGTGCATCTCGATCTTGATCAGGCCGTTCCCCTCGCAGGACTCGCAGCGGCCCCCCTTCACGTTGAAGCTGAACCGGCCGGGTTTGTAACCCCTGAGCCGGGATTCGGCCAGGCCGGTGAAGAGGTCCCGGATGTGAGAGAAGACGCCGGTGTAGGTGACCGGGTTGGAGCGGGGGGTCCGCCCGATGGGCTGCTGGTTCATCAGGATGATCCGCTCGATGCCGCCCAGATCGGCTATGCGGCGGATCTTCCCGCCGCCCCCCTTATCCCGGTTGAGCCGCCGGGCAAGCGCCTTGTAGAGGGTCTCGATAACCATCGTGCTCTTTCCCGATCCGGAGACGCCGGTCACCGCGGTGAAGATGCCAACGGGGATCCGGATGTCGACATCCTGGAGATTGTGCTCGTGCGCCCCCTCCAGGACGATGAACCGCCCTGTAGCGGGCCGCCGTTTCTCCGGCATGGCAATGGACTTGCGCCCCGAGAGGAAGGCCCCCGTGAGCGAGACCTCGCTTTTGCAGATCTCCTCCGGCGTCCCCTGGAAAACGACCTCGCCGCCGTCCAGCCCCGCCCCCGGCCCCATGTCGATGATCTGGTCGGATTCCAGCATCATATCCCGATCGTGCTCCACAACGAGGACGGTGTTCCCCATGTTGCGGAGGCGCTTGAGGGTGGCGATGAGGCGGACATTGTCCCGCTGGTGGAGGCCGACGGTCGGCTCATCCAGAACGTAGAGCACGCCTACCAGGCCCGACCCGATCTGGGTGGCAAGTCTGATCCGCTGGCTCTCCCCGCCCGAGAGACTCCCCGACGCCCTCTCCAGGCTCAGGTAGTCCATGCCGACGTCCAAAAGAAAGCTGAGACGCTGGCGGATCTCTTTCATCACCCGCTCCGTAACCTGCATCTCCTGGGGAGAGAGGGGAATCGCCATGAGAAATGCAAGACATTCCCTGATCGGGAGGCGGCAGACCTCATGGATGTTCTTCCCCCCCACGGTCACAGAGAGGCTCTCCTTCTTCAGGCGGGCGCCCAGACAGGTCGGACACTCCCGCAGGTTTATGTAGCGAGACAGGTCCATGCGGACATGGAGGGAGGCTGTCTCCTTGTAGCGCCGGTCGAGCTGATTGAGAACCCCCTCAAACGGCCGGGTGTAAAAGTATCTCCGACCGCCCCGATCAGTGTGAAAACGGATTTTCTCCTCCCCCGAGCCATGGAGAAGGACTTTCCTGATTGTCTCCGGGAGGTCGCCGAACGGCGTATTGATGTCGAATCCGTAATGTTCGGAGAGGGTGTCGAGCATCTGAAAGTATTGGAGGGAGTGGCGGCCCGACCAGGGGACGATCGCCCCTTCCCGGACGGAGAGCTCCTGGTCGGGGACGACCAGCTCCTCGTCGAAGTACATCCGGGTGCCCAACCCTCCGCAGTCCGGGCAGGCCCCGTAGGGGCTGTTGAAGGAAAACATCCGGGGAGCAAGTTCAGTGATGCTGACGCCGCAGTCCGGACAGGCGTACCGTTCGCTGAAGAGGACCTCCTCCCCGCCGGTCGCGGCGACGCGGACCAGGCCGTCGGAAAGGCCCGAAGCGGTCTCCAGGGAGTCGCGGAGGCGCTTCCGGATCCCCTCTTTCACGATCAGGCGGTCGATCACGACGTCAATGTCATGCCGTCGGTTCTTGTCGAGGGCGATCTCCTCGGCGAGCTCCCGGACCTCGCTGTCCACGCGGACCCGGACGTACCCCTCCTTCAGGAGTTTTTTAAACTCCTTCTGGAACTCCCCCTTCTTCCCACGGGCGAGCGGGGCTAAGATCGTCAAACGCGAATTCGCCGGATAAGTGAGGATCGTCTCCAGCATCATGTCGATGGTCTGGGACTTGATCTCCCTGCCGCATTTGTAGCAGTGGGGAACGCCGATCCGGGCGAACAGGAGACGGAGGTGATCGTAGATCTCCGTCACGGTCCCCACGGTGGAGCGGGGGTTGTGGGCGGCCGTCCGCTGTTCGATCGCGATCGCCGGCGAGAGCCCCTCGATGGACTCCACATCGGGCTTGTCCATCTGCCCGATGAACTGGCGGGCGTAGGCGGACAGAGACTCCACGTAGCGGCGCTGACCCTCGGCGTAGATCGTGTCGAAGGCAAGCGACGACTTACCGGAGCCGCTCACGCCGGTGATGACGACCAGGCGGTCCCGCGGGATGTCGACGCTGATGTTTTTGAGGTTGTGCTGCGCGGCGCCCTTGATCTTAATGTAATTCATTATAACTTGATCCCGATATTCGACTTCTTCCGGAGGGCCTCCAGCCACTCCTCGAACTTCTTCTCCATCTTCTCACGGTCGATCTTCTCCCTGATCTCCTCGCGGACCGACTCGATGCCCTTGATCCCCGCCCCCCGGCGGTCGATGACCTGGACGATATGAAAACCGACGGACGATTCGATGACGCCGCTGATCTGTTGGAGCGGCAGCTTGAAGGCGACATCCTCCACCTCGGGGATGATCATCCCCCGCTCGATGTAGCCGATGTCTCCGCCGGTCGCGGCGGCCGGTCCCTCGGAGTATTTTGCGGAAAGCTGGTCAAAGGGCTCGCCGTTCATGAGCCGCCGGTGGATCTCCCCGGCATCCGCCCGGAGCTTCTCCCTCACGGCCTGATCTTCCTCTTTCGGCAAAAGGAGGAGGATCTGCTTTATCCGGACAGACTCCTTCCCCTCGTAATCCTCCCGGTGCTTGCGGTAATACTCGCCGATCTCCTCATCGGTCACCGCCACCCTGGACTTGATATCCCGCCGGATCAGCTTGATCCTCATGATCTGATCTCTGATTTCTTTTCTGTATGCCGACAGGGTCATACCTTCCTGCGCCAGCCCTTTAAGCAACTCCTCTTGGGAGATGTTCCTCTTCGCGAGGAGATCCTTGATCGCGTCGGCTACCTCTTCCTCCCGAACGACGATCCCGGTCTTCCGGGATTCCTGTTGCATGAGGAGCGCATCGATCATCCGGTTCAGGAGGGTCTCCCTGGCTTCGGTCAGGGCCTTATCCCGCGCCTGTCCCTCGTAGGCCGCTTCCAGTTTTACCCGATAGGGGTCAAACGCGCCGTTCAACTCGGACAGGGTGATGACCTCATCATTGACGACGGCGACAATCCTGTCCGCCACCCCGGCCTGCGCCGACAGGCTCAGGAAGGCCGCCGCCGCTCCCGCCAGAAACGTTTTGCCGATTTTCATCACGCTCTCCTCAAAGTTGATATCATGGGGACAGATTTCAAATCTGTCCCCACGGAAAATGCCCTCAGTGTTTCTCCGGAACGGCCGGCGGACGTGCATCCTTCGTCCCCGTTTCCACCGGCGGCGTCCATTCCGGAAGGGGCCTGTTGATCCGGATGACGGCCCTCGATCCAGCGTTCGTAAGCCTCGGCTTCCTTGAGCTTCCGCAGATCGGCAATCACCCGCTCTTTTACCTCCGAGAATATCCGGCCGCCTGCCTCCTTCCGTCCAAGGAGCTTGAAGATGTGGTAGCCATAAGGGCTCTGAACGATCCCGCTGACCTTCCCCACCGGAAGGGTGAAGACCACGCGGTCGATCGCCTCGGGCATGACCCCGCGCGCGAAAAAGTCGAGATCGCCGCCCTTTGCGGCCTCCGGCCCAATGGAAACTTTCCGCGCCACCTTACCAAAATCCTCTCCCATCTTCAATCTTTTCAGGATCGCCTCCGCCCGTCTCCTGTCGCGGACAACGATCTGGGCGACCTCGCCCCCGGAGGAGCATGTCTGGAAAGGTTTGCCTCACTGGAAAAGCTCTCACCCTGTCCCTCTCCTACGATCTCAAGGACTCGAGCAGTTCCCGCGCCCGGCTCAGAATCTCCGCCCCCTTCAGTCCCGGCATGGGGATGGTCAGCTTCAGATCGGGCGTGAGCTGTACTCCCCGGACCTTCCGCCGGTAGAGCTCGATGATCCGGGCAGGGTCGATCGGGCTCTTCTCCTGGAGAAAAACCGACATCCCTTTGCCGTCATAGCCCATCCTCTTCCCCTTGATGTCTTTCAGGAGGTTCCGGATGCCGATGACCGCAAGGAGGTTCTCCACCTCGGGAGGAACGAGGCCATAGCAGTCCATCAGCTCTGCCCGGATCCCGGCCAGATCCTCGTCGGTCGAAGCCAGCGACACCTGCTTATACGTCACGAGCCGCCGATGCTCGTCGGCCATGTACACCTCGGGGATGAAAGCCGGTATCCCCAAATGGATCTCCGGCTTGATCTCCTCTTCCGGCGCCGGCTCTCCCTTGAGCTCGCGGATCGCCTTCTCCATTAGTTCGGTATAGAGCTCGTACCCAACGGCAGAGACATGGCCGGACTGGGAAATCCCGAGGAGGTTTCCCGCCCCCCGGATCTCCAGGTCGTTGGAGGCGATCCGGAAGCCGGCGCCCGGTTCGGAGAAGTCCATGATCACCTGGAGCCGCTTCTGGGCGTCGCGCGAGAGCATCGCCCCCTTGGGCACGAGCAGATAGGCGCTGGCCTCCTCCTTCGAGCGCCCCACCCGCCCCCGGATCTGGTAGAGCTGGGCAAGCCCGAAGCGGTCGGCCCGGTTGATGATGATCATATTGGCCGTAGGAATATCAAGGCCGGCGCCGACGATCGTAGTGCAGACCAGGACGTTGTCCTCCCGCCGGACGAACCTTGCCATCGCCCCTTCGATCTCCTTCGGCGTCATCTGTCCGTGGACGACACCCACCCGGGCCTCGGGCACGAGTTTCTGGACGAGGCGGGCCATCGTGAAGATCGACCGGACGCGGTCGTGGAGAAAGAAGACCTGGCCGTCTCTTGCCAGTTCCTGGCGGATCGCGGCGGCGATCACCTCCTCGTTGAACTCCAGAACGTGCGTCTTCACCGGCAGCCGGTCCTCCGGCGGGGTGTTGATGATGGAGAGATCCCGGATGCCGACCAGCGACAGATGGAGAGTGCGGGGGATGGGCGTCGCCGTCAGGGTCAGGACATCCACGAGCGTCCGCAGTTTCTTCAGCTTCTCCTTGTGCGCCACACCGAAGCGCTGCTCCTCGTCGATGATGACGAGCCCCAGGTCCTTGAAGTTCACGTCCTGCTGGAGGAGCCGGTGGGTGCCGATCACGATGTCCACCGTCCCCCGCCTGAGACCGTCTAAGATCTCCTTCTGCTCGGCCTTCGTCCGGAAACGGTTGAGGACCTCGACCCGGATCGGGTAGGGTTTCAATCTCCGGGAGAAGGTACGGGAATGCTGCTCAGCCAAGATCGTCGTGGGGACGAGGACGCCCACCTGCTTCCCGTCCAGGGCGGCCCGCAGCGAGGCGCGCATCGCTACCTCGGTCTTGCCGAACCCCGCATCGCCGCAGATCAGGCGGTCCATCGGCTTGCCGCCGCTCATGTCGAAGTGGATGTCCTCGATCGCCCGGGCCTGATCGGGCGTCTCCTCGTATTCGAAGGAGGCGCAGAACTCTTCATAGATCCGGTCAGGGGCGGAGAAGGCCTCCCGGTTCATCACCTCCCGGGCCGCGTAGATGGCGACCAGCTCCTCAGCCACCTCCCGGACCGATTTCTTCACCCGCTCCTTGAGAGTCTCCCAGGAGGTCCCGCCCAGCCTGTCGACCTTCGGGACAAAGCCGTCCGGGCCGACGTAACGCTGGATCTGATCCAGACGGTCCATGGGGAGGTAGAGACGGTCCTGATCCTGGTACTCGATCAGGAGAAAATCGTTTTCGATCCCGCCGACGCTGAGCTTCTGGAGCCCCTGATAACGTCCGATGCCGTGTTCGGTATGGACGACGAAGTCCCTTTCCTTGAGCTCCCCGAAGGATCTGAGGAAATATCCCTCCCGGACCGGCTTCACCCTTTGCCGGAGGACCTTCCTGCCGAAGAGCTCCTCTTCGGAAAGGACGACGAGTTTCATCACGGGGAGATGGAACCCCCCGCTGATCCGCCCTTCCCGAAGAAAAAGGGCGCCGGGGACGTTATCCCCTTGGGGACAGATTTCAAATCTGTCCCCACTGTCGTGAAATCTGTCCCCACCATCGAGGAATGGACCGGCCGCCTTCCGGATGGGAAGATCATACCGGGCGAGGAGATGACCCATCCGCTGCATGCATTCCTGCCCGCCGCAGACGAATTCGACCCGTTTCCCCTCCCGGAGCCACTCCCGGATCTTCTCCGCAAGCGGCTTGAGCAGTCCGTCATCGCCGGCCGTCGCCCGGGCCGCCTCATCGACGGCGATGTCCCTCTCCAGGCGAAATTGGACGGGAGAACGGGGATCTTCTCCGGCGCCGAGGGCGAGGCCCTCCAGGTGAATCTGTTTCAACTCCCGCCAGCGTTCCAGAACCTCCGTCGCGGTCAGGCAGGAGGATTCCTTCTCCAGGTGGAACCGCTCACCGTCCCGGGCCCTGAGGAGGAACCGATCGAGGTCGTTTTCGATCTTCTCCAGCGCCTGCCGGACGGCAAGCGGGTCATCCATGACCAGAAGAGCCCCCCCGGGAAGATAATCGAAAAGGGAACCCATGCCCTTCGCTTCGGGATCATCGTCGCCCGCAGCGTCGTAGAAAAGCGGATGAAAAAGGGGATTGACGGCAGCGCCGAGGCCGGTTGCCATCATATCGGCCAGCTTCTCCTTTGTTCCCCGGGTGAGCTCCAGATGATTGGATCGGCGGCGGATGTTGCGGACGGCGCGTTCCTGCCTCTCAGGGGTGAGGATCACCTCCCGGGCCGGAAAGAGCATGAATTCGGCCAGCTCGGTGATGGACCGCTGAGATGCCTCATCGAACGCACGGATCGATTCCAGCTCGTCGCCAAAAAACTCCAGACGGAATGGATGCCGGACCATCGGGGGGA
>Ga0154454_1090_pt1 | contig 13141 bp, 10 predicted proteins | sample RifGroC2_FD_105647 | JGI IMG/M metagenome (GOLD analysis project Ga0154454, IMG submission 105647) | Syntrophobacterales bacterium GWC2_56_13 | reverse complement strand
CGGCCCTTCGTAGCGGATGACCACCACGTCTCCCTTTTGAATCCTCCCCTCCAGGATGGCCTGCATGGCCGGTTCTTCCGAGTCGAAGACGCGGGCCGGTCCCGTATGGCGGAGCATGGCGTCGTCCACTGCGGAACGTTTGACTACGGCGCCTTCCGGGGCCAGGTTGCCGGACAGGACGGCTAAGCCGCCCGTCGCATGGTAGGGATTTTCCAGAGGGTGGATGATCTCCGGGTTGACGACCCGCTTTCCCGCCAGGTTCTCAACGACCGTTTTCCCCGTGACGGTGCGGGCGCCGGTCCGGATCAGCCCGCCTCGGGAGAGTTCCTGCATCAGGGCGGGGATGCCGCCGGCCTGGTGGAGATCCGAGAGGTGATGGGGGCCGCCGGGGGACATGGAGCAGAGGTGCGGGGTTTTGTCGCTGAAGGAGTTGAATTGGTCCAGCGTCAGCGGGATGCCCGCCTCCTTCGCGATCGCCGGCAGGTGGAGCGAGGTGTTGGTCGAGCCTCCGAAGGCCATATCCACGGTGATGGCGTTCGCGAAGGCCTCGGCGGTGAGAATTGCCGATGGCTTGAGGCCGCGGTCCACCAGCTCCATGATCTGCATCCCCGTCTCCTTCGCCAGACGGATCCGCTCCGCCCAGACGGCCGGGATGGTCCCGTTGTAGGGGAGCGCCATTCCCAGGACTTCCGTAAGACAGTTCATCGAGTTGGCCGTGAACATCCCCGCGCAGGAACCGATGCCCGGACAGGCGCATCCCTCCGCCTCCCGGAGATCCTCCATCGCCATCTCCCCGACCTTGACCTTGCCGACGTATTCGAAGACGGTGATCAGGTCGATCTTCTGTCCCTGGAACTCGCCGGTCAGCATAGGGCCGCCGCTGATCACGATGCTGGGGATGTCGAGGCGCGCCGCGGCCATCAGCATCCCCGGGACGATCTTGTCGCAGTTGGGGATGAGGACCAGGCCGTCGAACGGGTAGGCCATCGCCATCGACTCGACGGAGTCGGCGATCAGCTCCCGCGAGCTCAGCGAATACTTCATTCCCTCGTGGCCCATGACGATGCCGTCGCAGACCCCGATCGTGAAGAACTCCAGCGGCGTCCCGCCGGCCATGCGGATGCCGGCCTTGACCGCCTCGGAAATCTGGTGCAGGTGGAGATGGCCGGGGATGAGCTCATTGGCGGAGTTGGCGATGCCGATCATCGGCCGTTCGATCTCCCGATCCGTCAGCCCCAGCGCCTTGAACAGGGACCGGTGCGGCGCCCTTTCCAGCCCTTTTTTCATACCATCTGAACGCATGATTATTCTCCTTTAAAGACCGTCTGTCCGGTGGTTTTCGGTTTCGGTTTCCACATCGTCCAATGCGCTGAGCAGGCACAGGCAGGTATCCGACAGCTGAACCCGCAGATCGGTCACGGTGATGGCGTTTTCCTCGCAGGCGCCCACGCAGCTTTCGCAGCCCAGGCACTCTCTGTCCGCAACAGGCGCCGCCCTGCCTTTTTGCATCCGGAACATTCCCACCGTGCAGGCCTCAAGACATTCCTCGCAACCGTTGCATTTTCCCCGATCCACGGTCACCTGAAAAGCCATTGCTTATCGTGAGACTCCTTTCCGCAAAGAAAACATGGGGGTGCTTCCCCCTCGGTTCGGCTCTCCTTAACACAAGTCTTTTTTATATACAAGTACAAAGATGTATCCAAAAATAACGAATCATGTTAAATAAGCGTGTTAGGTTTTAAGCTTTAGGTTTTACGTAACACTTAACACGTAACACTTAACACCTGTGAAAATAAAGGCTATTTTTTGAAAGAAATTCGCTTGACAATAGGTTGGAGATATAATAAAAATTTTGCGAAACGTATTGCCGACGGTCTTATTGGATACAATCATGAACATGAATTCCTCCGGTAAACCCAGGAAGAATGCCATCTCCGTCCGGGAGAAGACCTACGACTATCTGAAATCAAACATCTTGTCCGGCCGGTTCGTTCCGGGCGAGCGCCTCGCGGAAGAACATCTCGCGGAGGAACTGGGGGTCAGCCGCACCCCGGTGAGGGAGGCCCTCCACAAGCTCGAACAGGAAGGATTGATCGAACCCCTGGAGTCCCGCGGCTTCTGCGTTCCCCACGATTCCCCGGAAGAGATCGAAGATCTGTTCGACATCCGGACGGTTCTGGAAGGTTACACCCTCAAGATCATCTGCGAGCGGATCACCGATGAGCAGATCGAGAAACTCGAGGAGATGATCGACAAGGCGGAGGATGCCCTCCGGTGGAAGAGGATCGGCGAGGTATTTCAGTGGAACACGCAATTCCACGATACCCTGCACAGCCTGGTTGCGGACAAACGTCGTTTCCACAGCCTGATTGTGAATCTGAGAAAATACATGCTGAGATATCGGAAGGATACACTTCAGAACCTCGGCGCGGGGAAGAGAGCCATAGACGGCCATCGACAGATCCTCCTGGCCTTGAAACTGAAAGATCCGGAGCTCTGCGAGCGGGTGATGCGGATTCACATCCGGCTGTCCAAGGAGGATGCGCTTCAGACCAACCGTGAGGCGAGGTAAGGAGCCTCCGGTGCGGTTTCTGCGGGTGAACCTCCTAACCCCCATGCCCGGCGCAGGCACGGGGAAGGGGCGTCGATATGGCCTCGATCACTTCCACGAGTTGTAACGTGGAATCTCTATGATCCTGCCAAAGCGGCGGGGATGGTCTTCGGATCGCCCCCCCACCCCTTTTAATCGTCATCAGACTGACCAGGGTTAGAGATGCACCAAGATCGGCAGAATCACCGTCGTAATGCCCACCCACTGAAGCCGCCGCTGGATGGCAAAGGCCGTCTCGTTGTGGAGAATTTTCTGGAAGGGATACTCATGGCGGAAGACCAGCTTTCCTGTAAAGACTGTCGCTTTGGGAAACTCCTGGACAATGGACTGGCAGAGGTGGGTTGCCGTCTCTACGACATCGGTTCCCACTTGTATGCGACTGTCGGCGGCATACCCGTAGGAACGGGCCAGTTTGACGTACTTCGCGAGCTGATCCGAGATCGACGCCTTCAGGGCCTCTATCTCCGCCGCTCCCTTAAAGACGCCGGAATCAATCTCCGCCACGGAAACAAAGATAAAATTTCGATAGAGCTTGGGAAATTCCCGAAAAACGGAAAGCCAGGAGTGAAGGCCGAACCCGTTGTAACCGCTGACCAGAAGAATGGCGGTCCGTTCATTCGTATTCGGGGGCTCCTCATTGGGTACGTGCCCGGACGGAACTGACGCAACGATTTCTTCAAGCTCGCGCACCCCCGCCCGCACCTTTCGGTAATGGCTTCGGATCAGATAACACAATCCAATGAGGGCTGATGTGATCACGAGGGTGACCCAGCCCCCTTCACCAAACTTCTCGTAAACCGTCAGGATCAGGATGGTCAGGCAGAGGATCAAGCCAATGAGATGAATAACGATGTGTCTGGCCCAGTCCTTGTCCTTCTCCCGGTTCTGGAAGAAAAACTTCGCCATGCCGAATTGGGACAGGGAGAAGGTGAGAAAAACGTTGATCGAATACATGACGACGAGGGCCGATACTGAGCCGTTGGTATAGAAAAGCACCGCCAGGGACGCCGCTCCCATGAGGAGAACGCCGTTTTGCATGGTCAGGCGCTCCGAGAGGGCCGAAAAACGCCGGGGAAGCCAGGCATCCGTGGCCATGTTGGCCATGACGCTGGGGCCGCCGGAAAAACCGGACTGGGCGCCGACCATGAGGAGGGCCCCTTCCGACAGGATGGTGATCAGGGCTAGGGCGCCGCCCAGGGGCCAGCCGCTGAAGGTCAGATCGGCCAGGATGGCGTTCAGGGTTCTTCCCGGGGCGGGCCGGATGGCAAAAAGGGCGTAACAGAAGAGAAGACCGGAAGCGGTAACGGCGAGGGAGACGGCCAGGTAGACCATGGTGCGCTTTCCCGTCTGCACCTTCGGCTCCCGCATGACATTCATGGCGTTGGAAACGGCCTCGATTCCCGTATAGGTACCGCCGCCCATGGAGAAGGCCCGTAAAAAAATCGCTATGATCCCCACAAAACCGATTGTTGACAGATCCTGATTCATGCTTCCGCGGTATTTTTCCACGACCGGTCCGATTTCGCCCAGATGGGTTCCCAGGCCATAGCCGATGAGAAGAATATGGGTGACAACAAATACGATGAAGATCGGCGCGAGAAAAGTGACGGACTCCTTCACCCCGCGAAGATTGAGGAAGACGAGGAGAATAATCAGCCCAACGACAAAGGGCAGCTTGTAATGCAAAAAGGCGGGGGGGAGATAGCTGAAGATAGCGTCCCCGCAGGAGGCGAGGGAAACGGTGATGGTCAGTACATAGTCCACCAGCAAGGCCGACCCGGCAATGACGCCCGCGCTGCTGCTGATGGTATGGGTGGAGACGATATACCCGCCGCCGCCGTAGGGAAAGTGCTCAATGATGCGGGAATAGGCGTAGGCAATAATGAAGACGGTGAGCGCCGTTGCGATGGCAATAAAGATGGCCAGATAGGTGTGGGGTCCCAAGGCCTTGAAGGCCTCTTCAGGTCCGTAGGAGGATGACGACAGACCGTCGGCCCCCAGACCGATCCACGCCAGAATCGGGATCAGCGAGATCTTGTGAAAGAGAGACGGCTCATTGATATCCCGCGGCGCGCCGATAAAGCGACGACGCAAGCGCTCATAAAATGTTTGTTCCGAATCGCTATCGGGGATATTCATGCAATGGGATTATCCACATAGACCCCATCGGCGATGGATCCGCAAAGGAAGCCGTGCGTGGTATTCAGCTGCGTTCCCTGCTCGTCGTAGATGCCGATCGCGAAATTCCGGGCGTCAACCTTCAGGTGGACGGTCCTGTTATCCGCCATCTTGACCTGAATCGGCTTGCACATACTCGGCAACCCTTCTTCATTGCTGCCCTGGACGGACAGCTCATATTTCCCCGGTTCCAGATCAACCGTATTCGTCTTCAACGGAGTGATGGTACCGCTGGCATGACCATTGAGTAAAATCGTATAATCGTCGTTGCGGCTGAGGTTCGAAAAAATGATTTTTGATGCCATAATCTTCTGTGAATACTTCTCCTTCAACGTGTTTCTCTCATCTTTCGTGTACTATTCTACCGCGCCTTACAGAGGAAATGCAAGGCACATTACTTTCCCAGAAAAAAGCGCCCGGTAGAAAGGGACACTTGCGGCTGCACGGGTGGGAAAGAAGAGAACGTATCCCGTGGCGACGAATCAGGAAAAGAAAACGACGATGTCGAACGCCGTTGTATTTTCAGTTCGCGCTTCAGGTGCTATTGCAGGGTTTTCGACATGGTCTCGACAACTTCCACAAGCTATGATGAATCTTCATTACCGCCGCCGCGGCCGATCAGGGCAATGAACATCCGCGTCGCCAGGGCGATCCGACGCCTGTTCGGCAAGACTCAGCCGGATGCCTTATGATAAGGCATCCTAAAGTCATTGGCCCCGATTCACAGCTCGCCCATCGATCCTGTCACTGCCGCAACCTCATCTCTATCCCACCCATCCCCATATCGTGGGCGAAAAGCCTCTTGCCGGAAGCGTCTGAGTATGCCATACTAACGCCGTCTCGGTCGAAGCAGCGTCGAATTTCTTCAAAATGCATTCATTCTCAAGGGGGTAAGAACGATGATCAAACTGGTTTTGCTTCGTCATGGAGAGAGCGCCTGGAACCTGGAGAACCGCTTTACCGGCTGGACCGACGTCGATCTTTCCGAACAGGGGGTCCGCGAGGCGCATGAGGGCGGGAGGCTCCTGAAAGAGGGAGGCTACACCTTCGATCTGGCCCATACGTCGGTCCTCAAAAGGGCGATCCGGACCCTCTGGATCGCCCTCGACGAGATGGACCTGATGTGGATCCCGGTCTACCGCTCCTGGCGGCTCAACGAACGCCACTACGGCGCCCTGCAGGGGCTCAACAAGAAAGAAACCGCCGAAAAATTCGGCATGGAGCAGGTCCATGCCTGGCGGCGGAGCTATGATGTGCCGCCGCCGGGGCTTGAGGAGACGGACGACCGTTTCCCCGGCCGGGATCCCCGGTATGCCGGCCTCAAACCGGAGGAAGTGCCGCGGAGCGAATCGCTTAAGGACACTCTGGAGAGGGTTCTGCCCTACTGGCATGAGACGATCGTGCCGGACCTCCGGGCAGGAAAGAAGATCCTCGTTTCAGCGCACGGGAACAGCATGCGCGCCCTGGTGAAATACCTGGATAAGATCCCCGATGAGGTGATCACAGAGCTGAACATCCCGACGGGAATCCCTCTTGTCTACGAACTGGATGACCACCTGCGCGCCGTCAACCACTACTACCTGGGGGACCAGGAGGCCGTCGCTAAGGCGACCGCCTCGGTGGCGGGACAGTTATCCGGGAAGAAGTGATCCGTGTCTACGGCTTACAGCGCGCCCCTTCAGGAAAGCGGAAAATGGAGAGCTGTCCCAGATTTTCCACGCTGTCCCCATTTAATGGAAAGGAGTTATCCATATGGCCAATCTGATTCTGGATCCGAGGGACCAGAGGTTCGTTCTTTATGAGATGCTGAACGTCGAGGAGCTCTGCAAGGCGCCGCTCTACGCCGACTTTTCGCGGGACATGTTCGATATGGCCCTCAACGAGGCGGAGAAGTTTGCCGCGAGCGCCATTTTCCCCGCCCTCGCCGAGGGTGACCGGGAGGGGTGCCGCCTGGAGGCGGGAAACGTCTTTGTCCCCAAGTGCTACCACCGCTGCATGCAGATCTACCGCGAGGGGGGCTGGGGGACGATGAGCGTCTCTCCGGAGACCGGCGGCCAGGGGTTCCCCCATGTCATCTCCGTGGCCGCCAAGGAGTGGTTCAGCCACAATACCGCCTTCGTCAACTACGTCTCCCTGACCGAAGGGGCCGCCCACCTCGTCGAGGTCTATGGAACGGAGGTGCAGAAGAAGAAATACCTCCCAAAGATGCACGCATCCGAGTGGGGCGGGACGATGGCCCTGACCGAGGCGGGTGCCGGGACCGACGTGGGAAACCTGAAAACCAAGGCCATCCGGCAACCGGACGGGACCTTCCGCCTCCAGGGGACGAAGATTTTCATCACGGCGGGAGACAGCGATCTCATGGAAAACATCATCCATCCCGTCCTCGCCAGGATCGAAGGGGACCCTCCGGGGACGGGCGGGATCTCGATCTTCCTCGTTCCCAAGTACCTCATCAACGACGACGGTACTCCGGGCAAGCGCAACGACTTCACGATCGGGTCGCTCGAAGAGAAGATGGGTCTCCACGGCTCGGCCACCTGCACGATCAACCTTGGCGACAACGGGGAATGCTGCGCGGAACTCCTGGGCGAGGAGCGCCAGGGAATGAAGATCATGTTCCAGATGATGAACGGCGCCCGGATCGGCGTGGGTATCCAGTCCCTCTCCAGCGCATCCATCGCCTACCTCCACGCCCTTCAGTACGCGAAGGAGCGCCTCCAGGGCTCGTCGCTCATGGAGATGAAGAATCCCGCCGCACCGCGGGTGTCCATCATCCAGCACCCCGATGTGCGGCGGATGCTCATCTGGATGAAGGCCCACACGGAAGGGTTCCGGGCGCTGCTTTACTTTGCAGCTCTCTGCGCGGACCGCTGCCTAGCGACCGACGACGAGGCGGAAAAGGACAAATATAACGGCTTCCTGGAGGTACTCACCCCCATCTGCAAGGCCTACTGCTCCGACATGGGATTCCGGGTGACGGAAACGGCGATCCAAGTCTACGGCGGATACGGCTACTGCGCCGAGTACCCGGTCGAGCAGTTCCTCCGCGACGAGAAGATCGCCTCGATCTACGAGGGGACCAACGGCATCCAGGCCCTCGACCTGGTCGGCCGCAAGCTCGGGCTCAAGAAGGGGATGTACTTCATGAATCTGTTAGGCGAGATGGGTTTGACGATAGCCAAATACCAGCCGGCCCTGCCCGATCTGGCCCCCGACGTCCAGGCCGCGATGAACATCCTGGCGGAGACGGCGATGCTCTTCGCCGCAAGCGGGAAGGCGGGGAAATTTCTGATCCCCGTGGCAAATGCCTATCCCTTCCTGATGCTCATGGGGCAGGTCGTCACGGCATGGCTCCTCCTCTGGGAGGCGGGCGTCGCAAAAGAGAAGCTCGCCGCCCCGGACGGCGGCGGCGCCGACAAGCTCTTCTACGAGGGGAAGGTCGCCACGGCCCGGTATTTCATCAAACACGTCCTGCCCGAGGTGGACGCGGCGGCGAAGGCAATCAAAAGCGAGGACGTCTCCATGATGGAGATCGCCGACGAGGCCTTCGCCTCCTGACGGACCACAGGGACCTTCCCCCATGCGGGACCTTGCGTAACTGGAACGGCTTGAATTGATTGTCAAAAACAAGGACAAATGAAAAATGATATGAATGTACCGTAGGGTCTAAAATAGACCCATCAATAAATCGGTTCATTATGGATAAAGACTCTCAAATTAGGAAAGGAAATTCATATGAAAAAATTCAAACACATTTGGATTACCGCTGTTGTTTTCTTCATCTCGTCCGGTTTCGCAGGCGCCGTGTTACCTGATAAAAAGGGCTGCGTCGACCATCCGGTCTTCCCCACGCGGATGCCGGGGTATAACATCGCTAATTGCGAAACGAAGGACTTTGACGCACTCGATTTCGAGACCGGAAAGAAGGACAAGGCCAGCGTCGAAGGGCGTCGCACCAAGTTGACCTACCAGATCGAGGACCGTTCCAAGGAAGCAAGCGGCCTCGCGGTCGTCCGGAACTATGAGAACGCCATCAAGAGCGTCCAGGGCACTATCCTGTTTATAGACAAGAACAGCAACCGGTTCGTGAACGGGAAGATCGTGAAGGACGGCAAGGAGATCTGGGCCCAGATTGAGAAGGGCAACGGAAAAATATGGCTTACCATCGTCGAGAAGGCGGGGATGGCCCAGGACATTGTGGCCAACGCAGATGCTTTCGGAAACGATATTAAATCCACGGGCCACGCCACCGTCTATGGAATCTACTTTGACACCGGGAAAGCCGAGGTGAAGTCGGAGTCGCAGGCCGCTCTGCAGGAGATTGCGAAGTTGCTTGCGAGCAACCCGGGCCTTAAGCTATTCGTTGTCGGTCACACCGACTCCGTGGGACAGATGGAGGCAAACATGAAGCTCTCACAGGCAAGGGCCGAAGCGGTGGTCCAGGCGCTCACCAAGAGTCATGGCGTCGCCGCGACCCGCCTGAAAGCGCAGGGCGCGGGGCCGATCGCTCCGGTGGTCACGAACCGCACCGAGGAAGGGCGTGCTAAAAACAGGCGCGTCGAATTGGTGGAGCAATAGTGACTGTGCCGATGATCGCCCCTGAGACTGGATATACGCTCTATTTCTCATGGTGAAAGAGAAATTAGTACATGCAACTCAATGGGAAAGGATGTGAATCATGAAACGATGTTTGATGCTCGCGATGATATGTCTCCTCCTTCCGTCAGCCCTCGCCTTTGCTGACGGCGAGGGTCCCACCCGGGATATGAACCCGGGAGAGAGGTCCGCCTACGAACTCGTCAAGAAGACGGTGCGTGAGGCTACGTCCGCAGGTCTCGTGAACTACACGTCCTCGTTCAGCGGATTCGACGACCGGAACCAGATCTTCGAGAGGATGAAATCCGACCAGATGTTCCAGATGACCTTCGCAGTCAATTACACGATCTCCAGCGAGTTCATGCAGAAGCAGTCCGTCGCCGCCGTCATGGCCCGGACCAAGGGCACGCCACAGCAGGAGGCGAGGAGGGCCGTTCTCCAGGCGAAGCACGCGGAGCTGACGAAGGCCCGCAATAAGACGAAGGACCGGGGCGAGAAGGATCGGATCCGGGCGGAGCTGAAGACTGTCAATGACGAAGAGAATCGCTTAACCGCGGAGATCGCGGCCCAGATCCAAGCCTGGTCGACTAAAGGGGGCGGGGTCCCCGCGATGCAGGAAATCGCCAGCGGACTTCCTCCCCAGGAGTTGAACATCCGGCTCCAGATCAACCAGGACGTGTACGTCGGCAACAAGGCGAAACCGTATCAACTCGCCGGATACCCGATGACCTTCGAGCAGAGCGAGGGATCGCCCGACTCCGGGTCGTACTGGGTCTCGGTCCTTCTCGGTCCGTTCGAGAAGGGGAAGAAGAACGACGAATCAACGCTCTACACGTTGCGCAACACTCCGCTGGGGGTGCCGACGAAACCGCGCGGCCTGATGCTGGTCGTCAGCGGTCCGAAGGAGAAGCCGGAGAAGGTCAAGGAACTCCTCGAAAAGGTAGACCTCAAGAAGTTGAACTCGTTACTGCCCTGATTCCGGAGGCGAAGGGAGGTCGGACCGAGATGGACCGAGGCCGCGGGCGCCGACTTCATCTTAGCCGACATCGGCCACCTGCTCGACGCCTGCTGGGCGGCCTTGGCGGCGGGTGATCCCGCTTAGTGTCGCCCTAAGGCTGCGTCCTACGCCAGGCGACTCAAATATCCAATTGAAATACGCAGCTTTTGGAGAGTGATTTTTCAGGTGATCAAGGGTATTTGTTGCTTCCTGTTATCCACAAGCAGCATGACTCAGAGAATATTGCTGATTTCGAGTGGTAATGCTCGCTTCAATTCCATATCGAAAGCTGAGCATTAGGTAGGTGGAGAAAGCGATTCAGGCAGTTAGCGATCTCGAAAATTTTTAATGGGACTTTTTTATTGACAACTTCTGTAAAAAGGCGTCCGGCCCAATATGAGGGACATGCGTGGAAGCGGTATGGAAGCGCCGTCCCGGGCCACTGTGAATGATAGGAGGATGATAAATGGGTGACAAACCAGGCTATGCCGGGAGCATTCTGAGGGTGGATCTTTCTTCGGGTCGCATTAGCACCGTTCCAACTGCGGCCTATTCAGACCGCTTTCTCGGGGGGAGAGGGATTGCCGCCAAGATTCACTGGGATGAAGTATCTCCGCAAACATATGCTTCGGATCCGGAAAACCGGATTGTCATGACGACCGGGCCAGTATGCGGCGTCCCGGGGTTTGCCTCTTCGCGCTGGCAGATCTCAGGAAAATCCCCGCTGCTCAATCAGTTCACCTATGCAAACCTGGGTGGCTCCTGGGGTGCTCAACTGAAATTTGCCGGGTATGACGGCCTGATCATCCAAGGTAAAGCCGACGCGCTGTCGTACCTCGTAATCGACAATACCAGGGTAGAACTCAGAGATGCCTCCGATCTAAAGGGATTGGGTACGCGCGGCACGTGCGAACGGCTCAGAGAGAAACTGGGGAAACCATTTCGCGTAGTCGCGGTGGGGCCGGCCGGGGAAAACACGGTGAGCTTCGCCACCCTAGTGGCAGATGCAGACTCCTGCGGTTCCAACGGATTGGGTGCGGTGATGGGATCCAAGAACCTGAAAGCGGTCGCCGTAAGCGGCGATGTCAATGTCGGCGTCGCCGACAGCGAGGAGGTGCAACGCCTGCGGAAAACGGTTCGCGAACTGAAGCCGGAACCCTGGGCGTGGCCGACACAGCTTCCCATGGAGCGGATGAAACGGGATGTGTGTTACGGCTGCATGGGGTGTAACCGCGTGACCTACTCGGCAGAGGATGGCCGGGTCGGGAAGTACATGTGCCAGGCAGCCGGTTTCTATGAGGTTCGCGCCCAGCGCTACTATGGGGAAGTGACGGAGGTCCCGTTTCGCGCCACCAAGCTGTGCGATGATTATGGGATCGATACGAGGGCCATGGAAACCATGATCATGTGGCTGAGCAGATGTAACAAGTCGGGGATTCTGACGGATGATCACACCGGGATCCCGCTTTCCCAACTCGGCAGCCTGGAGTTTATCGAGACACTCCTGCATAAGATAGCCTTCCGAGAGGGATTTGGGGAAACACTGGCGAACGGCACCATTAAGGCTGCCCAACTTCTCGGGAAGGAAGCAGAAAAGCTGATTACCGACTACATGATCAAAACCGGGGAAGACTCGCCATACGGGCCCAGAATGCACATTACGACAGGGCTCCTCTACGGCATGGAGCCTCGAATGCCTATAGCGCAACTCCATGAGGTCGGAGTGCCGCTCCTCATGTGGTCTCTACGCGCCATGGGATTGAATGAACTCCCAAGTTGGGACAGTCGGAATCTCTTAGTGACCCGGCCAAACTACATGACCTCCGAGGTGCTTCGTGCGATTGCGAAGAGATCTTGGGGGAGCGAGATTGCCGCTGACTTCTCCACGTACGAGGGAAAGGCAATGTGCGCCGCGAAAATCCAGGATCGGGAGTACGCAAAAGAGTGCCTGATCCTGTGTGACCAAACCTGGCCGATACTCGACAGCCTGGCAACAGACGACCATGTGGGCGATCCAACTCTGGAAAGCCTGATTTGTGCTGCCGTGACCGGAATGGAGACGGACGAGGAGAACCTGAACCGTCTGGGGGAGCGTGTCTTCAATCTTCAGAGGGCCATTCTGGCCCGGGAAGGCCGAGCGGGCAGGAAGCACGATTCCCCGGAAGAGTTCAATTTCACGGTGCCTCTGAAAAGCGAATTCAATAATCCCGATTGTCTCGTTCCCGGAAAGGACGGCGCGACTTTTTCCAGAAAGGGCATGGTGCTGGACAGGGATGAATTCGAAAAAATGAAGGATGAGTTTTACGAGATCCGCGGCTGGGATGTTCCGACCGGCTTGCAGACAAGAAAGAAACTGGAAGGACTGGGCCTCAAGGATGTTGCGGAGTGGTTGCAGCGGGATGGTCTTCTCGCTTGAGCACGCAGCATAACCTTGGGAGAGGGAAGGGGCAATGCCTTCATCATGCTTCTTAAGAAGAGAAAGAAAAAACATATCGTGATCCGAGGAAGCACGTGACTCCAAATGAAGCACGTAGGCATGAAGTTCAGCATATGTATCAATATGGAGCTGTATAGGCACCTCGGGATTCCCCCAGAATGCCTTTTTCATTTGCGGAACACCGGCTCGGTGGCCGGAATCTGAGCCACACTTGACGGAAAATAATAAGATGGCTGGAGGAGACCATGGTAGCTCTTTTCGAGGAAACCCAGCTCAATGGAATGGTTCTGGCAAACCGGTTCGTACGGTCGGCCACCTG
>Ga0154454_1099_pt4 | contig 13486 bp, 14 predicted proteins | sample RifGroC2_FD_105647 | JGI IMG/M metagenome (GOLD analysis project Ga0154454, IMG submission 105647) | Syntrophobacterales bacterium GWC2_56_13 | reverse complement strand
CCATGCCCATCGAGATAGAAGATCCCGATAAGGCCCTGCGCTATCTCGGAGAGCTGATGGCCCTTTCCCCACTCCCGGATGCGGAAGATCAATCGAGCCGGGATATCATTCAGAAGATCTACGAGGACGAATGTCTACAGGCCCTGACCGACTCTCTCGGAATCATGAGATGTTCAGCGGACCTTCTTTCATCGGAGATGCCGCAATGGGAGGTGTACAGCCTGCTTCTGGAGGCTATAACGGGACTTGGCTATCTTCCTTCAGAACTGATGAGAACGGGCGAACGGATATTCAATCAGGAGCAGCTCTTCAATATCAGAGAAGGATTTTCATGGGCACAAATGGGACAGCTCTTCAAGGGACATCGGGAGATTACCGGGTTTTCGCCATTGACCGGATCGGCGTGGGAGTTGTACTGCCAAGTCCATGGGTGGGATAGACAGGGCAGGCCAACCCCCGAAATCCTTGAACGTCTGGGGTTGGATGGAACGCCCGATCTTTTTTTTCTGAGGTGAACGGTGGCCAAAGTCTTGGCGGTTGACAGCGAACGCTGCATGGGGTGCAAACTGTGCGAGGTCGTATGCTCGGTCAAAAAAGAGCGGGTGAGCGACCCCTCCCGGTCACGGATACATGTCCTGCTCTGGGAAAGAGAAAAAGGGGCGTTGCCTGTGTTCTGTCAGCACTGCGAAGAGCCTCTCTGTGCCCTGGTCTGTCCTGTCAATGCGATCAAGCGTGAGGAGTCGACAGGCCTGATCATCCCGGACCGGGAGCTTTGCGTCGGTTGCGGGGGCTGTGTTTCCGTCTGCCCTATGTTCGGGGCCGGCTTTGACGGCCTCGAGAAAAAAGCGCTGCGCTGCGACCTCTGCCAGGGGGATCCGACCTGCGTGAAGTATTGTCCGGCCGGCGCCATCCGGTTTGTGGACAGGGACCAGTCTGAGATCGACAAGAAACGCGCCGCTGCCAGGAAACTGTATCCCCGCTGAAAGAGGTGTTGGTGGTATTATCATCGGGTTATTTTAAGGACGGCGGGGGACTTCAGAAAGGCCGGAATCGAGTTGCTCTTATCGAGTCGGGTTATGGACTGGTCTGCGGAAGAGCAACTGCTCCACTTTGATGACGGGAACCTCCGTTATGATCGACTGGTTATCGCTACGGGAAGCCGCCCCTTCGTTCCGGATCTGCCCGGATTCGGCAAGCAGGGTGTCGTTGCCCTTAAAAACCTCCAGGATGCAGAGATGCTCCGGGCGGCTCAGGGAAGCGCTGCCGTTATGGTGGGCACGGGCCCCGTCGGGATCGAGGCGGCCATCGCTTTGCGCCGCCGGGGCTGGACCGTTGCCCTTATCGAGCTGCTGGACCGCGTCCTGCCACGCCTATTCGATGCACCACTGGCCGCTGTCCTGAAAAAACGTTTGGAAGACCACGGCATTGATGTCTTCCTGGGTGAGAGGGTTCTGGAGATCACGGGAAAGACCCACGCAGAGGGTGTAAAGACGGATCGGCGCACCCTGGCCGCAGATGCCGTGGTCCTGGTCATTGGCATGAGGCCGGAGCTAAGCCTTGTAAAAAAGGATGAGGTGGCCCTTGGCTCCTCCGGCGGGATCCAGGTCGATCGGCAGATGAAAACGAGCCGGGAGCGGGTCTGGGCCTGCGGGGACTGAGTGGAATCCGAAGACCTTATTACGGGCCGTAGGGGCCTTTTCATGCTCTGGCACAACGCCCGGCTCCAGGGCCGAATCGCCGGCGCCAATGCGGCCGGAGCACTCCGAAGATACCCTGGAAGCCTGAACCTGACCACGGTCAATGTCTTCGACGAGACGGCAGCTTCCGTCGGTATCCTGGCGTCCGAGGTTCCCCGGGACGAGGCAAGGGTCCTTCATAGAAAAGGTCCCTGGGGAGAGCTCTGGATGGTCCTGAAGGATCAAAGCCTGATCGGTGTCCAAGCCTTGGGACGCACTGAGCGTGTAGGCGGGCTGATGGGCATGATCGCAAAGGGAAAAGATCTCCGGAAGGCCCTGCTCAAAGAGCCCACGTCTGCCGAAGGGCCAGGCGGATGGATCCTGCGTGGCGTCCAGAAAGATCTTTTACGGTTAATGGGTTCGAACTGAACGATCAATCCCGTTCTTCATTCTGCCCGTCTCCCCGGGGACAATCTCAGGGCGGCATGATCAGGGCAGAACGACGGAGAACCATTCGTCACCCAATCCCAGCTCCGCTATCTTGGCTTCCTTGGGAACACCCGTTTTCCGATCCCAGCCCCTCGCTTCGTAATAGTCATCCAGCATTTGGTTGACCTGATCCGGGTCGATCGCCATCCCCTTGGCCGGGCCATCAGGAAGCTTTTCCCGGTAAAAGCGTTTGGGGAAGAGGGAATCTTCTCTCTTTTCCCCTTCCCGCAAGTTGTAGAGACGCTGTAGATTCCATATGCGTTCCCCCATCAGCATCACTTCTTCGGCATCGATATTCCACCCCAGACATGCCCGCAACATGCGTGCAATACTGGTCGGCCCCTGGGCCTGGAGAGAGGGAGGACGGGTACAGATTCCTATCGCATTGAAAATCGCTATCAAATCCTCCGACCATTTTTCCATTAGAATGATGTCGGTGGTTTTTCTATCCGGGTTGATAATTTTTCTCTTCACATTTTCAGGCATATCTATCTTGTTGTAAAACTCCTCGGGAAATCCGAATGGCTCTGTACGGTAATCATCCGGCAGCGAGGGAAAGCGCAAATTTTCCACGGGGTTTCTCGTCCGCAGGTTGTCACCTCCGCGGGTGTTGGTCAGGATGCCAAACGTCCAGACCGACCATCGCGAGCGGGGATCGAAGCTGAGAATCTCGAGGCCTTTGATCGTCATGGCATAATCATCGTTACCGGTCAAAGCCAAATTGGCTTTCTTTGCCCCCTCCGCGAGAATGTCCCCGATGCCTTCCCGTTTGGAAATCATCCTGATGAGTTTGCAGATGGTCTCGACGTCGCCCCACGGCACGGGAAATCCGATTGTGTCTTCGCTGATCAATCCCCGTTGATACAGTTCCATGAGCATGGCGATCGTACCGCATCCCGAAACGATATCGGTACCGGTACGGTGGAATATGGCAGCACATTGCAGAATCCCATCCATGTCATGGACGAAGAGCTTGGCGCCGATCTCGAAGACGGGTGTGATTTCGATGCCCTTGATTTTCAAACCCGCATAGGCTCCTTCCTTGACCACCGCCCAATGGGCACATCCGACAGGGCATGCGGGGCAGGCCATCTTTTGATCACTGTATTGCTCTAAGACCTTGAAGCCGCGGGTTTGAAACCAATCTTCGATAACCCCTGTTTGGTAATTTTTTACCGGGAGGGCGCCGAATTTTCCATATACTCCCGCCGCCGCCATGGAGCCGTATTTGCTTACTGCCTCAAAAAAGGGAGAATCGATGATCATCTGCCGCATCTCCCGCGACACTTGCTTAAACGCTTTCTTATCTGCGACCCTGATTCCGCCTTTGCCACGAATCACGATGGCTTTCAATAGCTTGGAACCCATTACGGCACCCATCCCCGTCCGGGCCCAGGCATCGTATTTGCCGTTCTGTATCGCGGAGAAACGGATGAGATTCTCCCCGCTTTGACCGATGACGGCGACCTGGATTTCCTCACTTTTCCATTCTTCCTGCAGAAGATCGATGGTTTGCCAGGTATCTTTACCCCAGAGACGAGATGCATCGCGGATCTCCACCACATCGTCCTGTATCGCGAGATATACCGGTTTATTCGCCTTTCCCTTGATCAGGATATGATCGTATCCGGCATATTTCATTTCACTGCCGAAGTGATAACCGCTGCTCGTGGTTCCCAGAAGGCCCGTCAGAGGAGATTTGGCAGAGACGTCCGATTTACTGGCCGTGGGTATGAGCGTGCCCACCAGTGGTCCTGCACCGAAGATGAGCACGTTTTCTGCGCTCAAAGGATCAATGCCCGCTCTGGTATGGTCGAAGAGCAATTTCGCGTTGATTCCCAGACTTCCCAGGTATTTTCTTGCCATGTCCTCTGTTAGTGGGACCTTTTCTATCTTGCCTGAAGAGAGATCGACGATGAGTATGGAGCCGGCATAACCAAGCATGTGTTTTCCCTTTCTTCGGTTGTTACAAGGGTGCTCAAGAGGCTTTCTCAGAGATCTTTTCCGTCAGGGCCTGTAGTTTCTGGGCGGCTTCACGCCGTTTTCTCAGGGCGGCGTCATCCGATTCGACCGTGCTTAAAGCCTGTTGGGAACATTCTTCCACACATTGGGGAGACCCCCCGCACAGATCGCACTTGATCATGTAGCCTTTATTCCGGTGTATGACGGGAACCCCAAAGGGACAGACGAGAAAACAGGCACGACATCCAATACAGAGATCTTCATCCACGACTATTGCAGAGGTTTTTTTATCTGCCGAGATAGCCTTACGCGGGCATACGTCCAGACAGAGGGGTTCCTCACACTGCTGACAGGTCATGGGGATGAATCTGCCAATTTCTGTCATCCAGAGCGGACTGATTCGGGTGAGAGAGAGATTGAACTCGTCGTCATGTTCGAAAGAGCAAGCCAGGGCACAAGATCTGCAACCGATGCATTTTCCCGGGTCAACAAGAATAAATTTATTCATCACACGATCTCCTTATGCCTTGTGAGTCTCTAAGCCTTGCGCAGCATGAAGTGCACCCATCAATCTTGATGGGAACCAGCCTTTTTGTTGGCGGAGCATAGGGATAAAGCCCTTGTATGTCAAGGCAAATATAGGCCACCGATCTCTCTCCTTCGAGAATATCATGCCGCCATAATGTAGCCAAGATCGTGGAACTGGGATTAGCCGAAGAGATGGAGCAGGTCTTTCCGGACGTTGCGCAAAATTCCTAGGCCCGGTCCGTCCGCCGGAGAGGATGCCCTCACGAGGGTCTTTCGCAGGTCTTTTCCCTGCAACATGATACCGATAAGTCCCCCCACCCGCTCGGTGCGTCCCACGGCCTGCACGCCCATAAGGCACGTATCCTTCAGAACAAGATAGAGCTCCCCCCAAGGACTTCTTCTGTGAAGGACCTTGCGCTCACCAGGGGAAACCTCGGATGCCAGCGTGCCCACGGAAGCGGCGGCCTCATCGAATACATTGATTGTGGTTATGTTCACACTTCCCGGGTATCGTTTGCCTGCGCCGGCAGCATTGGCTCCTGCTATTCTTCCCTGAAGTCGCGCATTATGCCAGAGCATGAAGAGACCCGTACAGCCGCTCACCAAATCTTCCGATTCCACACAGTCCCCGCAAGCCCAAACCCCTTCCTGGGTCGTTTGCATATGCCGATCCACGGCAATGCCGCCTGAAGCGCCGAGCAGCAACTGCCCCTCGTTGAGGAGGGTCAGCTCAGGCCGCATGCCGATGACCCAGACAACCACGTCTGCGGGAAGGGCACGCCGGTCCGTCTGTACCCCCTCCACCCGCGTGCCCCCCAGGATCTCCAAGACCTTCTCGTCGAGGAATATGTTGATCCCCCGTTTTTCCAGCCGGTTCTTCAGGGTGTTCGCCAGGGGGAGGTCAAACAGGCGGGGAAGAACACGATCCAGCATTTCCACGACTGACACTGACCAGCCCCGATGGCGCAACGCAATTGCCGCTTCGATTCCCACGGGACCGGTGCCCACCACCACGGCATTCTTGCCATGCGCCATCCGGAGAAGATCGGCATCGCGGAGAGTTTTCAAGGCAACAAAGCCATCCTTCTCAATGCCGGGCACAGGCGGGATAAGGGGGCGGCTTCCCGTAGCTATGACCAGGCGATCATAGCGGAGCGCCCCGTCATCAAAATAGAGCATATGCCGCTCGGGAGACCAGTCGAGAACCGGCCTCGCGAGCATCAGTTCGATACCTGCCCGGGCGTAATCCTCCGCCGTCCTCAAAAAAACCCGTTGTCTCGGGATTCTGTCGGCGATGTAATCGGCCAGTATACACGCACTATAGAGAGGATAGGGTTCTTTTGTGACCATGATGACCCTCGCATGAGGATCGGTCCTTCTGGCTGCATCCGCCGCCTCAGTCCCGGCAATGCCATTTCCCACAATAGCAATAACATTCATGAAGTTTATGGCATCCGCGTCCCGTCAGGGGGAATAAAGTTTTTTCGCAGCGGCGCGCTGCTTGTTTGTCGGAAATGGGTCTCTGTCGACATATTGAATTGCACCTGCCTCGCAATACTTTACACAGGCCGGATCCCCGTGACAAAGGTCGCACCGCAAGGCCTTATTCTCCACACTGTCAAAGCCAACCCCGAACAGGGGACATGCGGAAACACAAGCCCGGCATCCGACGCAAAGTTCCCGATCCAAGAGAATCAGGCCCGTGGACTCATCCTTACGGACTGCATTGACGGGACAGACCGCAGCACACAGGGGCTCCTCGCAGTGCTGGCAGAATGTCGGGAGACGGTTCTTCCCGCCTCTCTGTATTGTGATGCGTATCCGAGATCGAGGGGGGTCGCTGACCCATTCTTTCTTGACCGAGCATACAATTTCACACAGTTTGCAGCCTGTGCAACGCTCCATGTCCGCAACCAGGATTCCGTTCACTGCCCACTCCTAAAGCAAACGATGGAGTTCCCCATCCAACCCCAGACGCTTCAATGTATCCGGTTGGGGCCTGCCGTGCATATCCCATCCATGGATCTCATTGTACCGAGCCAAGGCAGGTTTTAAAAGAGGCGAAAACTCCGGAAGGCGCCTGTGTCTGTATGCAAACAGTCCGTCATCCGCCAGCGAGAATCCTTCCCTGATATCGAAGAGCCGTTCCAGAGTGACTATCCGTTCCCCTGTGCGCATGAGCTCTTCCGGTGAAGAGGAGATCCCCGTTACTGCCGCAGATAAACGGAACAAATCTATCAGCTCTGCGAGATGCTGAAGGGCCTTATCGGGATTTTTTATTTCTACAGGCAAGGTTCCCCGTACGGCGACCGCTTTGAGATTTTTTGACAACATCAGCATGCCGAGCTCGGCGGCTTCTCTGCAGTGTTCTCCATCCGTGCGCAAATCCATGGGCGCTCCGCGATCCCCACCTGGTTTTCCCACACTCATCACCTGAGCGTTCTCCTCATCGCTGATATCCCGGATGAGATCCTGCACGGCGAGGGAATCCGCATTCCAAAAGGGGGCGGCGTCCCGTATCTCGATCTCCCTGTTATGTACCCAAAGGTAAACGGGACGAGAAGACTTACCCGTGATTACCAGGTGGTCGAAACCCGCAAAGCGGAGTTCCGCTCCCCAAAAGCCGCCCATACTCAGACTTCCCGCAAGTCCTGTGAGCGGTAACTTCCCTCCCACGTGAATCATACCGGCCGCTGAGGGCGCTGGTGTCCCCGAAAGAATGCCCGCACCGATGAGAAGTAAATTCCCGGGGTCCCATGGGTCGAGATCGGGTTTCAGCATGGTATACATGAGATATATGTCTATTCCCCTGCCCCCCAGGTATGATTCCCGGAGGCTCAGGGGGATTTCTTTAACCTCAATCTTTACGGAACCAAGATCGATGAAAGCTGCCGTACGCCGAAGGGTCATGTGCATTAAATCACCTTTCCTGAAAATTGATAAGGCATTGCTTTTTCACGGTGGGAGTATATGATAAAATCTCCTTGACATACAAGGCCCACCTTCGTATCCTCTCATGCCATGGTAATGTTGAAGCCAGGTAATGCCGAAAGATTCACGCGAGGGAAGAGAAGAATGATAACGCCCCAGAATAACTAAAAGGAGGAGAGTGATGGATGTTATAGACGCCATAAAGATGCGCAAGAGTACCAGGGCCTTCAAGCCCGATCCTGTGCCAAAGGAAATCATCAGGGCAATCCTGGAGATTGCCTGCCGGGCGCCGTCCGCCATGAATATCCAGCCGTGGGAGTTTACGGTTGCTTCCGGTGAGGCCCTCGAAAAGATCAAGAAGGGCAATGTGGAAAAATTGAACGCCGGCCAGATGCCGAACCCGGAGCACCTGGTAGTGGGATGGACTAATGACAGTATTTACCGTGAGCGCCAGGTGGAACTCGCCAAGCAGATCTTCCAGATCATGGGCATCACCCGGGAGGACAAGGTGAAACGTGCCCAATGGATGGAGCGTGGGTTCCGCTACTTCGACGCCCCGGTGGCGATCATTATTTACGTGGACCGGTCGTTATCGGAATCAGGACCTCTCATTGATGTCGGTGCCGTTATGCAAAACATCTGCCTTGCTGCGTTGCACTTCGGCCTGGGTACCTGTATAGAGGATCAGGGTGTCATGTACCCAGAAGTGGTAAAGAAATTTTCCGGCATACCGGAATCCAAGAGGCTTTTAATTGCCATTTCTATGGGGTATTCCGATGAGAGCGCTCAGGCGAATAGGATAGCCAGTACCCGGGAATCCGTCGATAGTTTGACCACCTGGGTCGGGTTTTCCTGAACTGGCGTATCAGAAAATATTGACGCTTGACTGCAATATAAATTATCACACACCTCCGCGTAAGAGGTTTCATCGTCGGAACGTAGAGACGGTATTATTCATTTAGACTCATCAGCGAAAAAAGAGTAAATTATGAAAAAGATCGTCATGGGCATCGCTATGATCCTGCTGGCGGCCATTTCAAGCGGTGTCCGCCGTGGAGACCCAGATTGTAGATAAGGGCCGGGTCACCCTCAACGTGGAATTCGACTTCGACAAGGCGGTCATCAAGAAGTAGAACGTTTTTCCCGGTAGGCCGTACGGTGAGGGCCGTATGGCCTCCTTTTGGAGAGGAGAATTTACATGTTAAAGGAGTTCAAAGATTTTGCTATGCGGGGCAATGTGATCGATATGGCCGTCGGCATTATCGTCGGCGCCGCTTTCGGAACCATAGTGAAATCTTTGGTTGATGATATTATCATGCCGCCTATTGGACTTTTGCTGGGCAATGTCGATTTCTCCAATCTCTTCGTAGTGATAAAAGCAGGAAAAATAATAGGTCCCTACGCGACCCTTGCCGCTGCAAAAGCCGCCGGTGCAGTCACCCTCAATATCGGCGTATTCCTCAATACAATCATAAGTTTTAGCATAATTGCATTTTCCGTATTTCTTATCATTAAGCAGATCAATCTGTTGAAGAGAAAAGAGGCGGTGGCGCCGGCTATGCCTACTACGAAGGACTGTCCCTATTGTTTGTCGGCTATTCCCATAAAAGCCTCCCGTTGTCCTCATTGCACCTCTGAACTGAAGGCATGAGAGGATCCTCTGCTTCACCTGCGGGCCGACCCTGACGCCAGTGCAATCGTAAACTTTCCCTGGCACGGGCTTATTGTCCAGCGGCAGCTTCCTTGACCAGGGGGTCGAAATGAGAGATCACGACCGCCAGCGCAGGGGTCGTTGACAACCTTGCCTGCAATCCTTCCAGCACGGTTTGGGCTTGTTCAAATTCCTTCATTTCCAGTAAACCGGTCAGCAGGAACACCTCGGGCGTTGTATCCCCATTTGCCGCCGCTTCGCGAAACTCGGTATATTGCCTTTCCAGACTTTCGACCGTGTCCGAGGACAGAGAGCGGACTGTCACCATGCCGCTCTTGCCATGCTGCCCGCTGATGGGCGTCTTGGCCAGTTGCCTCGCCACCAAAGGGGGGAGCTTCCGGGTCTCCGGCTGCAAGCTGGAACTGCGCCCTTCGCCGTTGCCGATCTCGACCTCGCCCGCCCCTTTCCACGCCTCTTGCCGGCTCGTCTCGAAATAAACGATCTGTACCCGCGCATCCCTGCCCAACACCAGTTTGTCGCCGAGCGCCACCTTCAGAAAGGCGGTCGCGGGATGTTTCCCTTCTTTTGCCGTTACAATCTCCACTTTCCCGTCCATCTGGGTCAGCATCCCGACATCGAGGGTTAGCGCAAACCCTGCCTGTGCCCATCCCAGAAAAAGCACGCCGATCATCCATCGCCACATAGTGCCTCCTTATCCTTCCAGACCTGTCACCTCGAATATTTCGACCGGGGTTTCCCGTCCCTTGACGTGAATGATATCGTGCAAGCCGGTTTTGACGTCAATGCCGGCCGCCTTCAAGGTTTCGCTGCTCGCCACAATCATACAGCCCAGGGTCTTGCTGGCGCTCTCCAGCCTGGATGCCAGGTTGACGGTATCGCCAATCACCGTGTATTCCATGCGTCGGGAGGAGCCCACATTGCCGACGATGGCTTCTCCCGTATGAATACCGATCCCGATGTTGAACGTCGGCAAATTCCGGTCCGCGAACCGCTCCGACATCCAGGACACAAATTCCCCTGCCGCATCGCACATGGCCAGGGCGGCGCGCAACGCCCGGGCGGCGTGGTCCGGGTACGACACCGGCGCACCAAACTGCACCATCACCGCATCCCCAATGTATTTGTCGATGGTGCCTCCCTGTTCCAGGATGATCGCGCATATGCTTTCAAAATACCGGTTGAGGAACTCGACCACCTCGTGGGCGTCCAGCTTTTCGCTGAGGGTGGTGAAATTGCGGATATCGGAAAAGAGCACCGTGACCGTCGTTTTTTCCCCTCCCAGATCCGGCATCCTGCCGGAGGCCAGGAGCGTGTCCACCACATTGTCCGCGACATAGCGCCTGAAGACGGACCGGATGAACCTCTTTTCGCGTTCCTCGCGGGTGAGTCTGCCTCCATAGGACAAGGTGTAAGCCGCCAACAACCCCAACTGAAGGTGCGCAGCCGGGAAAAGCCGGAACCACTGGAAAAGTCCCCATGCAATCAGCAGTGTAACCGCGCTTGCGGCGGCCAGAATCCCCAACCCCGACCAGGGGGACAGGTTCCGGTACATGAACAGCGTCAAGGCGATCAGCAGCAGTCCCACGCCCCACCGCATCCCGGTGGAGACCGGCGCCGTTGCAGTGCCGGAAAGCAGGGTTTCAACGATGTTTGCCTGGATTTCCGGACCGGTCATCAGGGCGCCGCCGGCGCCGATGAGGCTGCCGCTGTACGGTGTGTCATGGACGTCGTTCATGCCGATAAAATCGCCGCCGACAATGACGACCTTGCCGCGCAGGGCCAGCACGGCCGGATCCTTTGCCGCGTTCCCGTCCAGCAGCCGGGAAAAGGAAATTTTCGGAAAGGTGCCCGGCGGCCCGGCATAGCTGATGTGGGCCAGACGATCCGGAGAAATGGTCCGACCGCCGATGTCCCAAGCGCTCGCATCCGCGCGCAATCCGCGCGCACGGACAGCCAGCAGCGCCCCCAGCGCGAGCCGCGGCGCTCCCTCGGCCAACCCGGACGCCAGATTCGAGACAGGCGCAATTTCATAGCGCCGGATGCTGCCATCCTTATCCGTTTTTAAATTCGCGTAACCGATATGCGACACCAGGTCGAAATCCGGCAGGGAGAGCAGGTAGTCCTGATGCGGGAGAAGGAGGGTATCGTCGGCGCCCACATTGCCTCGCACGAGCGATCCGACCAGGACGATCTTGCCCATGCCCAGCATTTGCCGGAAAGCCTGGTCGTAATTCTTCAGCCCCTCGATGTCCTTCAATTGTAGCTTGGCAATCCATTTTTCGGGCGTGATGGCAAACAGAAAATCGATACCGATCACGGCAACGCCGGCTTGCTGCAAGGTTTCGCATGCCCGGGCGAACAGCGGCGTCCAGAATACCAGCGGGTCTTCGCTGAATTGGGCCAGTGACGGATCATCCACCGCCACCAGCGCCACATGCTGCGGGGTATAGCGCACGCCGCTCAGCCGGTGCCATAGATCGGAATAGAGGTGCTCCGCCGTTTCCAAGGGAGAGATCCGATATACGCCCTCGACCAACAGCAAGGAAATAGCCAGCGCCAATAACAGCCATTTCAATCGGGAAAGATTTTTCCCCTTCGCGGGAATCATCGGATCGGAATCCCCCTCGCACCAGAAGCCGACAACCCGATGCGCAGCACCGGCATATCCGCCAGCGCCTGCGGCGTCTGAGGTCCGGTCTGCTTGTGGCGCAGCTCCTCCACAATCGACAGTGCGAAATCCAAGGCTTCCTGCAGCGACATCCTGGACGATATCCTGCGGCGCCACATAGCGCGGCTTCTCACATCAACTGTTTTTCACCAGAGCAATCGGGAAATCCGGCACTCCGCCGGGCGCCTGGGTCACCGGTGTCTGTTGGCCTCCCGTGAGTTCCTTAACTCGCTCGGAGATATAGAAATCCAGCATCTTGTGGGTGATGCGGCCGGTCTTATTGTAATTCGCCTTGCCGTTGAAGCCTTCCACCAGCGCCTTGGTGAAAGCGCCATTGCCCCACTCTGGGTTTTCCAGCGAATACTGTCTGCCTGTGCTCGAGGAGAACACCACCACACCGTTCTCGGCGCTCGCCAGTTCGTTGATGACCCCATTGATGTCCGCGGAGACGGCGCGCCTCCCGCCCAGCACATTGCCGGAGTGACAGGTATCGACAAAGAAAAGCGCCTTGCCGGCAAGATTGGACAACGTGTTTTTAATTTCCGTGAACACCACGCCTGTACTTTTCAGCTTGTTCACATCGGCATTGGACGGCATAAAGTAATAAACGCCGGTGTTGTCATTAATGCCATGCCCGGCCAGAAACAGCATCCCAATATCCTTGGAGGTCACCTGCTTCTGTAACCAGTCTAATCCTTCCAGAACCTCGTCACGGCTGGCTTTCTTATCGGTCAGCAGTTTCACTTCCACCTCCCGATACAGGCTGCCTTTCTGGTCTTGCAATGCCGCCGCAAAGTCCTTGGCGTCCTTGGCCGCCAGCCCCAGTTTGTACTTGGGGTTGTCGTAGTCGCTTACCCCCACCGCCACCACATAGAGCTTGGGTTTGACTTCAAACTCATCTTTACTCTTGACGGGGGCGGCGCCCTTCCACACCACCATCAGGATTGCCGGAACGGAGACGCCGTTCCTGTTCTCGGCGAAGAGATGGATTACACTGTCCTGCGGCGGGATGGGTACGGTCACTTCCGGGGCTTTGCCGGTAACGGTCACCGCCTGGCCATTGACGCGGGCGCGGAGGCTGGTGACTGGCGCATCGCCAGGTGTACGGGTGCCGTATATCAGTGTGATATTTGGTTGAGAAACAGCCGTGCCATCACTGGGTGAAAGAATCTCCACTACCGGAGGCAGGACATTCCGCAACTGGACAGGCTGGGCGTCGCCAAGACGGCCGGCATCCAGATTCGCCTGGCGCAATGCTTTGCCCTCGTCCAGGGTATCGAAGATTCTGGTAATCACATCCGGGCGGTAGAACTGGCTGCGAAAGCGCGAGGCGGGGAAGAAATCCGCTGCCGTATCCTTTCCGCGATTGAGGTGCCAGCCGATCAGGTCCTCCCCACCGGGACTGGCGTCGTAGTAGCCGGAGGGGGTCCATGTCACCCATCGCTTATGGTCTGCGTGGGGGAAGAAAGCAACCAGTTCCTTGCCATCCGACAGGCGATGCCAGCGGATCGTGCCATCTGCATAAGCCGCAACTATGAATCGCCCATCGGCTGAGATGTT
>Ga0154454_1084_pt2 | contig 14262 bp, 14 predicted proteins | sample RifGroC2_FD_105647 | JGI IMG/M metagenome (GOLD analysis project Ga0154454, IMG submission 105647) | Syntrophobacterales bacterium GWC2_56_13 | reverse complement strand
AGACTTCTGGAAGTCCTTTGAATTCCAGTTCGCCGAGTGTGCCGACGGCGTAAAACTCATCTGGGAATGAACTGCTGGAACACTACTGAAATTCCGCCTGCCGTTTCTCCATAAAGGCGCTGGTTCCCTCTTTGAAATCCGCATAACCGAGGGATTTCACCATAGGAAGGGCCGTGTCTGCGACATAAAACAGATTGGGGTCTTTTACGCACATCTCCACAAGCCTTTTTGAATGCTTCACGGCGTAGGGAGAGTTTCGGCAGATGGCCGAAAGGATCGATTCTGCGCGTTCAAAAAGCTGTTCTGAAGCCACTGCCTCTTCCACCAGCCCGATGCCCATTGCCGTACCGGCATTGATGCGTTCCGCGGTAACCAGAAGCTTTCGGGCATGGAAAGGGCCTACCGCACGAACCAGACGGGCGATGTATTCATAACTTTCCACGATTCCCAGCTTGGCCGAGGGTATCCCCAGTTGAGCGTTTTCTGCAGAGATCCGGAAATCGCAACTTAAGGCCAGTTCAAGGCCTGTGCCCAGGGCGTATCCTTCGATTACCGCAAGGGTGGGACAGGGGAAACCTTCCAGAAGTGAAAAGGTTTTTTCCCGAAGCCGGTGGAAATCCCGGATTCCCGTCTCGTCGAGACCGGCAAGTTCCTTGATGTCGGCTCCGGAGGCAAAGCACCCGCCCTGACCAAAGAGCATTAGGGCCCTGATTCCATCGTCTTTTCCAAACGAATCGAGACCCGACTGAAGTTCCCCCAATACTCCCCTGTTGACGGCGTTTAGAACCGCCGGCCGGTTCAAAGAAACCCTCAGGACCGGCCCATCTTTTTCAAACAACACCAAACCCATCGGTACCACCTCCCCTAGCGTCTCTCAAGCGAAGCGATCCTTGCGCCTGTTTTTCAACTGCCGGTGATCAGCGCTTTGGTCATGATCTCCAACACCTTGCCAGGGTCCGGCGGACAGCCGGGGATCTTTATAGCATCTTTCATCTTTTTGTGCTTCTTGATGGCGCATTTTCCAAGAAGAACCGAATGGCGCGCTTTCCCCCCGGGAGTCGCGTTTTTGCCGGCCAGCAGTTCCGCATCGTCGATGTTTTTGCCCTGGTGCGTCTTGCAAAAGGTCATCAGACCGGCCCAGAGGTTGAAACCGCATGCAGAACAAAGTGACAGGCCGTAGGACGGCATTTCCATCCCGCTGACGGAGAATTTTTCCATGAGGTCTTCCAGCCATTGGGAGCTGTATTGCAGATGCACTCTGTACCGGGAAGGATCTTCACCGATGATCCGGATATCTTCCATTTTCAGACTTTTGCCGGTAAGCGCTCCGTAATGAACGATATGGGGTACCTCTTCGGCAGGGTAGCCCAGCAGAGAGCTGCCCACGACATCGCATTCAAGCCGGTCTTTGCCGGCCAGGATCAGACCCATTTCCCTAACCTGGTCACTGCGTCCGGTCGGTGTTGGGCCGATTTCGGTAGCCGTAAGGGCGTCGACGACATTCACATGGCATGGGATGTGCAAATTGAACTCCGCTACGGCACGGTTGAGGTTCGTTTCCCTGTGGCACTTTTTTTTGGAGTCCATGGAAAGGCATCCCTTGAGGTTTTTCAGACATACGGTGGTGACCGTCTGGTTGTGGGTTTTCAACACCGGAACGTTGATGACGAAATCGGCTTCCAGCACGGCTGCGGCAATTTCGATCTCCGTTCCGTCGGAAAGAGAAAAGGTCCGAAAGGGTCCTTCATTGAGATCCACCAGGGGCACCTTCTCCCTTTGGGAAAGATCCTCCATGCCGCTCCACCGGAATGCGGCCCGGGTGTCCAACTTCAGGGAGGGAAGATGGATAGAGCCATCGCCTATGCGCACCGTCCCGGCGCCCTTTTGCCTGACCAGGTGCAGGATGGCTTCCACCACCTCCGGAGAGGTGGTAATCCCCTTTGGAGGCATTTTCGGCGAGCCGGCCATCACGATGTTCGGTTTAATGAATACATCCATTCCAGGTTTGAAGGATTCCCATGCCCCTACGGCATCCATAGCCCGGCCAACCGATTCGGGACCCGTCCATCGGATTATTGCAACACTCATTTTCCCCTCCTTTGCTCCCCTGTGATGTCGAACAATAACATATCTCAAATCCCTTGAAGATCTATGACTTATTTCAACGTCTCAAACCGGTCCCCTTCCTTCATCCCTTGCCCGGCGGCAAATTCGGATCCGGAGACTTTTCCGCCTTTTTCGGGCTTGATTTTACCCACCACGAGACTGCCCTGGACAGCGGCCACGCCGATTCCCTGATCATCGATGCGAAAAATGGTCCCCGGGGGCGCGGCACTCGTTTCTTTCAACAGTTTCGATCCCAAAAACCGGACTCTTTCTCCTTTGAACCAGGTGAAGGCCCCGGGTTGGGGATCGCAGCCGCGGACAAAATTGTGAAGGTCCCAAGCCTGTTTATTCCAGTCTATTTTTGCCACCCGGTCGTCACAGGGAGGTTCATAGGTGGCGCCGGCTTTTTCCTGAGGAATTCGGGGCGCCCTTCCCTCCCGGATCAAGGCCACGGATTCGAGAATCGCATCGACCCCCATGGGGAACAAGTGGTTGAAATAAAGAGAACCGGTGGTATCGTCAGTGCCGATTTCGATCTCCTTTTGAAGAAGAATCGGTCCTGTGTCAATGCCGCCGTCAGGCCAGAAAATGGTCAAACCGGTTTTCGTATCCCCCATCATCACCGCCCAGTTGATGGCGCTTGCACCGCGATGCCGGGGCAGGATGGAAGGATGATAGCAGATGGCCCCGCGTGTGGCCGCATCTAAAAACCGGGCAGGGATAATGTCGGTGACAAAGGCCATGATTGTCAAGGTCGGTTTCAGGTCTTTGTACTCTGAAAACACCTTGTCGTCCTTGTATGTAGCCGGTTGAAAGACTGGAATGCTTTTGGAAACCGCGGCTTCCTTGAGCGGATCGGGGCGACTGCCCGGTTTTTCCTCAGGGGTGTAGACCGCAGCCACGTTTTCCCCTTTTTCCATCAGGGTTTCGAAAACTTTGGCTCCGAAAACAGCCTGACCGATCAGTACGATTTTCATCCCTTTCCTCCTTTTGTTTTCAGATTACGGGACAAATCGTTATATCTTCTCCACCCTGACTCGAAATTTTACCTTTCCCAGCCCCCCGGCCTCCAGACCGGGATCAAGGCACTCGGCCGTCATGAACACACGGTCATTGGGATCCTGCCCTGCTGCGATCATCTCCAGGATCGTGTTTACAAAACCCGTAAGCGGCCCGATGGCCCGCATGCACAGTGGAGCGGTGGATTTACCGGGAACCAGGGCCCCGCCTTCGATGACGATCTGCTGCCCCTTTCGGATCCCGGCGGCGCAGTACCGGGAATCGATCACCTCTGCCACGATCCGGTGTTTCACGATGTCGTCTATCCGGCTGAAGAATCTATAAACGCCGGAACTGCCCTTCCGAAACGTCACCCAGTCTTCATCGGTTATATTGACGACTTGCTTCACGATTCCGTGCACATGATCTTTTTCCACGGTTGCCTCCTGGGAACATGACCGCTTTGTTATTCAACGGTAGTTTTTTACATCGACCGGGTACATCGGACGATAGGCGTTGCTCATTCACCGCAGCATTTTTTGAACTTTTTCCCGCTCCCGCACGGGCAGGCATCGTTTCGACCGACTCTGTCTTTTTTCTTTCCAGACTTTTCTCCGGACAACCCGGGAAAGAGTTCCGCACGCATTTTTTCGATGGAGGCCGCGGCTCTCCGGTTCAGTTCACTCATACGCTTCGCAATGGCCTCTACTTCATTTTCCATACCCAGGCCTCGGTAAATTTCCGAAGCTTCTCTAAGCTGTGCATGCGCCTCACTCAACTTTTCTTCTTTTTCGTATACGTAGCTCATGTTTTTCAGGACACCGGCAAGACCTGGCAAATGATTCAGGCGCCTCAGAAGCCCAAGAGCCTTTTCGTAGGTTTCCCGAGCCTCTTCCATTCGACCGGTCTGATAATACATCGTGGCCAGGTTGGAAAGAAGGTTGGCTTCTCCTTCTGCGTTCTCCTTTTTCCGGAACCCCTCCAGGGCCTCCTTATAGAGCCGTTCGGCTTCCTCGTAATTCTTGCGCTGAAACTCCAGCAAGCCCATCTGGGAAACCACGTTGAAAACGGCCAGATCATTTCCTCCATCCCGGTAAAGCTCCAAAGCCTTTCGAAACGAATCCAGGGCGGCATCCAGCTTCCCTCCGGCCTGTTCCGCATACCCGATCAGGGCAAGGCACAATGATTCTTTCTCCCTCTCTCCAAGCTTGCCGTAGATGCTTTTGGCCCTATCGAAGCAATCGATGGCTCTGTCCCATTCCTTCTTTTCCGAGTACATCTGTCCAAGGTCGAGTTCGATGGAACCCTCTCCCAGGCGGTAGCCCAACCCCTTGTAACGTTCAAGGACGCTCCCGTAGAGACCTTCGGCTTCTTCATACCGCTTCTGCGCACGTCGAGTGTGACCCTGACGGAGGATCTGGGCGGCTTCATTGAGGGGATCTCCCAGGTCCCGGTAAATCCGAGCGGCCTGTTCGAACTGGGCAACGGCTGAATCATACTCGCCGCTGTCACCGAAAACCATCCCGAGATTGGAAATTTGGGCGGCTTCCCCCTCCGGATCTCCCAGGTCCCGGTATCGCTCCAGGGCCCCTTTGAAGGACTGAATCGCAAGATCCACCTTTCTCTGGGCATAGAGGGAATGGCCGACGCTGGCCAGTCGCTGGGCCGCCTTTCGGGGTTCTCCCAATTCCTCTTCCAGTTGCCCCGCCCGTTCATAGGCCTCGATGGCTTCCTCGAATTTCGCTTCACCGAAAAACGTGTGACCGAGACACCCCCACTGGTTGGCTGCAGCTGCACGGTCTCCAACGGATTCGAACAGATCCAGGGCCTTTCGATGGTACTCGGCCGCCTTTTTAAAATCTCCCCGGGCATAGAAGGTATGCCCCAGGTTGGACCACTGGGCCGCCTCGCCTTTTTTTCCCCCCCGCTCGTCTTCTTCGGAATACCTCCGGTATCCTTCGAGGGATTCGCGGTAGAATTGTTCGGCTTCCTGAAGCATTGTCCGTGAGAAGTACAAATATCCCAGCTGGCTGCACAGGTCGGCCACAAGGTCGATCTTCCCCATTCCTCTGGCCAGATCTAAAGACGCATCCAGGGCTTTTCCGGCGCTTTCCATCTCCCTGAGGGAAAACAAAGCCCTTCCCTTTAACTCCAGCGCAAGCTGCAACTGCGGGGTTCTTCCACTTCTTCTCAACAACTCGACTGCAGGGTCAAGTACTTCCAGCGCCTGACGATTCCGGTTGGCGCCTTCCCGGACTTCCGCCTGGGCAAGAAGCAGATCGACCCTCTGATTGTCGCTGTCTTCACCCATCAGTTTCACGGCACGGGCCAGTTCCTCTTCACAGATCTCTCCCGCCCCCATATCCATCTTGAGACGCCACCAGGCCAGGGTCTGCGAAGCGACAACTTCCGGGTCCTCCAGCCGGAATAAACCCTGGGAATGGTAAAGGGCGAAAGGATAAGAGCTTTCCCCGTCCGAAAGAAATTTCTCGAAAGCATTTACGGCAGCATGGATGATGGAATCACAAGGCTTTTCTTCGGTCTGGGTCGGCAAAGTCAAACGCGGGTATCTCAACCGGAAAAAATCCCCGCCCACAGGTTCTACCAGCTCACTGAGGTCCGGGGACAGAAGAATATTCTTCAGGACATCCACAGGCTTCCCTATCACCGCAGAAAGGCAATCCAGATTTACCGGATGCACCAGACAGGTCAACACCTCCATGATACCCACTTCCGGGCCCCCCTTGCGGGCGATGGCGGCGTAGTGTTCTGAGACGCGCTGGGCGCCCTTGTCGCCGTCTTCCTCCACCATCAGACGGTTGGAAGGAGAAAAGTCCGCCTGCATGGCAAGAACGTCCTTGCTCATCTGACCGATCAGCAGTTTGGTCTTTGAGGGAAGCATCCGGAGCAGAAACCGGAAAAAATCGACGATGACCGGATCCTGAAGGTCTGTTCGCGGTACGATAGACAGAATCAACCGCTGATCGGGCTCGAGTTTTCTGGAAATGAAACGAATGGCCTCCAGAAAGCGGATTTCAAGGGGCCGAATGTCCTTTTTCGCCAACAACAGCAATTGTATCAGCAGATGAGGATCGTTGCCGACAGCCTCAGGCCAGGTCCCGAAACCCAGGTACCCTTGCCCGTGTACGGTTTCCCAAAGCCAGCGAAACAGAAAATGCCTGGAATGTTCCTTTTCCCGGATTTCGTAACGAAATACCCGATGCTCCTGTTTTTGGACGGCCAGGGATTGAACCGCATCCTGGAAGTTGTATAGATGAAACTCATCGGATCCGACGATCAGATGGATTTTTTCCGTATCCGATTGAAAAAAATCGGAAAGAACCTTTTGCTTGCCTTCCATTTCCTCTTGTTCCCCTGCTCTCATCAAACCACCTGAATTATGCTGTTAGAGAAAGAGTTCCCTCTACAAACCACCCTGCTTGAACATTTACCCGGCAGATCATCCTCCCCGAAACCCGCAGTTCCGGCGGGACCACGCAACCAACGGAATGTAGTCGCTGGAAAACAGTGAACCCAACTGAACTAATAGGATAGGAGGTCCCGAATGTCAAGAGATTAATCCCCTCCAACAGATCTCCATATTCGACCCCATGAGTTTCCAAAGCAGCGAACCGTGGAAAACATGGCTTGATTTTTAATTGTCCCCCGTATACTATGAAACCGTGTAAAAAATCGTTAACATTTGGCAGGTTGGAATTTCTTGCCGCCGATAACGGACAGGGCAGTCTTGACAATGAAACAGGTTCCGGGTAACCAATAAGCGTTCTGCCGTTGGAGTCCTTCACTACCCGACCTGCGTAAGGAGAAGCCCTTGGAAAACCTCATAGAAAAAGTGGCCCTTTTTATCCACGAGTCCCCAAAAGTAGTCGTTTTTACCGGAGCCGGCGTGAGCACCGAGTCGGGCATTCCGGATTTTCGGAGCCCCGATGGGATCTGGGCCCGCTACGATCCGGAAGATTTTACCATTCAGCGTTTCGTCTCAGACAGGGAAGCGCGAAAACGAAACTGGCGGCTTCGCAAAGAAATGTTTTCCGCGGATTATCGACCGAATCCGGCCCATTACGCCATAGCGGAACTGGAAAGAATCGGAAAACTCTCATGCGTGATCACCCAGAATATCGATGGCCTCCACCATGTAGCCGGAAACTCGGAGGAAAAAATCGTCGAGCTTCACGGCACAGTCAAAAACGCAAAGTGTTTGAGCTGCGACGACCGGCTCCCCCTTGGGGAAGTCCTCAAGCGCATCGACCAGGGGGAGGAAGACCCGCACTGTGAAAAATGCGGAGGTCTGCTCAAGGCCGCAACGGTTTCCTTCGGAGAAGCCATGCCCCCTGCGGAGATGCGCAGAGCCGAACAATGCAGCCGGGAATGCGACCTTTTCATCGTGGTGGGATCTTCACTCGTGGTCTACCCGGCGGCAGGCATGCCCCTTGTCGCAAAGCGTTCCGGGGCACGCCTGGTGATCATCAACTACACTTCCACCGATATGGACGCCATCGCGGATGCGGTCATCCATAATAAAGCGGGCGCCGTCATGGAAGCCATATTGGAAAAGGTAAAAGAACGCGCCATTTGAGCCTTCTTCCGGTATCGAATCAATACTTGCAGCCCGGCAGCTTGCAGGTTGCCTTTTCGACCACTTCGATCAATATATTGCCCGTGTCTTTGGGGTGGAGAAAAAGAACCTTTTCAAAGCAGGGCGTCCATTCGGGTTTTTGAGTGAGAGAGCGCACATTCTTCTTTTTCACCTCTTCAAAGAACCGATCGATGTTATCCACCTCGTAGCAGATATGGTGCATGCCTCCGCCGCGCTTTAAAAATTTTCCGAGACCATCCTCGGCATTGTTGGGCTGCACCAGTTCAATATAGGTGTTTTTCACGAACAAAAATGCTACCTTTGCAGCAAAAGCCTTCACGTCGAATACTTGCACCACTTCAAGGCCGAAGACTTCTTCGTAGGCTTTTTTAGCCGTTTCGATATCTTCTACGACGATTCCGATATGATGGACTTCCAGATCGTTCCAGTTCATGGTTTCACCTCTCATGTTTTTTTACGTCAGGTTGAGCAAGATGGTTTGACAACCCAATTGGAAGGTCGCAAGTATTTCGCTTTTTATACCACAATCGCCGAAAAGGTAAAGCATAAAGTTGGTGGTTTTGCCGTATTGACAACGTAGAGACGTTGATGTAATAAAGTGATGGGTCCTTTTTCCGCGGTTCCTTCCCGTCGACCCCTGAACATTGGAAAACATACGGCCCGATTGCCGGAGCCATGGTTCATGAGGCCTGTCCAGGTCTCCGGCCCGGCTTGTCTCGGGTGATTCGTCCGGATGCGCTCCGGGCTCTTCAAGATGCAACTGCGGTTCGATTCCTACCCAAAAGATGGAGGAAGACATGGAAAAGTCTGAAGTAAGATCTCTTTGTGAGGCCTATCGATTGAAGGGAGCCGTAACGGTTCCCGAACATGAATCCAAACGGATTATCCAAGGATACGGCGTTTCGGTTCCCCGGGGCGTCCTTGTGGAAACCGTTCGTGAGGCGGTCCGGTTTGCTGAAAGCGTAGGGTTTCCGGTTGTGGTCAAAGGGGTTTCATCGGAAATTCTTCATAAAACCGAGTTGCAAGCCGTAGCGCTGGATTTACGGTCTGCCTCGGCGGTGGAAACGGCCTGCAGGGAAATCCAGTCCTCCTTTTCCGAACGGAAAGTGAAAACCGAGGGACTCCTGGTGGAAAAAATGGTGCTCAACGGCACTGAACTCATCGCAGGCCTGCAGAACGACCCCCATTTTGGACCGGTAATCATGCTGGGTACCGGAGGGGTGCTCATTCATCTGCTCGATGATGTGACCTTCCGGGTACTTCCGGTAAGCCGAAGCGATCTCAAGGAAATGGTGGAAGAACTCAACGGAAAGGTTCTTTTGCGGGGCTTCCGGGGAAGGCCTCCCCTGAACGAAGAAGCGCTGATCCGGACCCTGCTCGATATCGCAAGGCTGGGGATGGATGCAGCAGGCCTGTACGATTCCATGGACTTCAACCCCGTCCTTTTGACCCAGGACGATGCAGTGGCCGTGGACGCCAAGATCGTTCTTTCCAAAACCCCGTCAGAGAGCGGAATCCAGGAGGAAAAACCCTCAATCGCCCATCTGGACAAGTTTTTTGAACCGGAGAAGGTAGCGCTCATCGGTGCATCCAGCGCCACCGGAAAAATCGGTTATGTGGTGGCCGACAGCCTGATCAACCATCACTACAAGGGAAAAGTCTTTCCAGTGACCCGGGGAGGAAAGGAAATTTTCGGTCTTAAAAGTTATGAAACGCTGAGGGATGTCCCCGAAAAAGTGGATCTTTTGGTGGTGGTTGTGGGGCTTGCCCTGGTTCCGGACCTTCTCGAACAATGCCGGGAACTCGAGATACCGGCCATGCTGATCATCTCCGGAGGCGGCAAGGAACTGGGCGGGGAACTGGCCTCCCTGGAAAGGGAAATCCAGCAAAAAGCCCGTACTTATGGTATCCGTGTGATCGGTCCAAACTGCATCGGCTGCTTCAACGGGTACAACCGCTTCGATGCCTTCTTCCAGACCCACGAACGCCTGATGCGCCCAAAACCGGGCAACATCTCCTTTATCACCCAGAGCGGGACCCATGGGTGCAGTTTTTTGGAAGCCTGCGAAGTGGTGGGCATCAACAAAATGATTTCCTATGGAAACCGGGCGGATGTGGATGAAGCCGATATGATCGCCTATCTTGCCCCGGATCCCCACACGGCTGTGATCGCCGCCTATGCCGAAGGATTGGGAGACGGGCGAAAGTTCGTTCAAACGGCCCGCCGGCTGATTGAAGCCCACAAAAAACCGATCGTGATATACAAGTCCGGCCGGACAACCCGGGCCGCCATGGCCGCCCAGTCCCATACCGGAGCCTATGGAGGCACATACGCCGTGTATCGAGGGGCTTTCAAACAGTCGGGAATCCTCGCGGTCGATTCCTTCGAAGCTCTCTTTGCCGCTTCAAAGGCGCTGTCCATGCAGCCGCCTGCTGCGGGGCCGAAAATATCCATGATCGGCAACGGCGCCGGACCCATGGTCAACGCCATCGACCTCTTCGACCCTTATGCCCTTGAAATCGCCGTTCTTGAACCCGAATCCGTAAAGACGATGGAAGCCCATTTCCCGGCCTTCTACATCAGCAAAAACCCGGTGGATGTGACCGGTTCGGCCACCTCAGACGATTACCGGTTCGCCATGGAAACCCTCCTCGAAGACCCCGGAGTGGACGTCATCATGAACTGGTTCGTCTTGCAGGATACCCCGCTGGACGAGGGGATCGTGGACGTGCTCGACCGGATCAACAAAAAGTCGCAAAAACCGATCCTCTGCGGCGCCACCGGAGGGCCCTTCACCCGGAAGATATCCCGGGCCATCGAAGAGATCGGCGTTCCTGTGTTCGACACACCCCATCTCTGGATCACGGCGGCAAAAATCCTTGTGGACTGGGGTGCCGTCTGCAAAACACTGTAAGGCCGAAAAAACGGAAAAATCATGGAAACCGCCGGAAACACTTTTCGATCCGAAATTTTTCTGAGATCTGTCCCCAAAGGGCATACAAAGGGTCTGGACAAGGCGGTGCCCCCGGCAGAGACCGTGCGTCGGGTAAAGGAAAAATTCCAGGAGATTCAACTCCAGCTGATTCGCGACATCCTGAGAAGCGATTCAGGCCGGCTGGGTATCCCCGTATATGTCTGTCGGGCGGGAAAAGACTGCAATATCTCCACTCAGACTTGGTTATCGCAAAGGGGAAATGGAAAAATTTCAATCCTCCATGAACCGGAACCCGGCCGCGAGGCGGCACTGCTGCATGGAAATCGCTGATTGTCTCATGTCCATGAAGCGATGGGCCGAGGCCATGGAACTCTACAAGGAGGTTTTGGGGCGCCAGCCGGACCGGGAGATGCAGTATCGGGTTTTCCGCGCTCTAACTGTATGCGTAGATAAAACAAAGGAATCCGGGAAAAGCCCAGAACCGCCTGTGCCAGGATCCTGCTGATCGCGACTCTCCTCCCGGAACCTGTCAGATCCTGATTCAAGAGAGGACGGTTTTTTTCAAAAACCGTCCTGTTGATAAACTATTGAGAAAAGGAGGTAGATATGGGTCGATTTTTTGAGCGTCTGAAAACGGCTCTGGGCATAGCTCCCGGAGGCAAGCCGGTAATCCTGGATTCCGACGGGAAAGTTTCGGCAATGTTACCCGTGATGGCCCAAAAGTCCGATGAGGGCATTCTGAATGCGGAAAGGTACGATTTCGGGCCCAGCATCGCTCATTTGACCGGGCTTCGGCTGGATTTACCGGAAAGTACAGGGATCCTCAATTCCGAGTGTCACAGTTGGAAATCGGTTAAAAGCGGCGTTTTAAACGCCCAAAGACATGGGTGGCAAGGATCTCACCCCGAAATATTGAACGGAAACCTGTACCGTTGGAAAATCGAATAATATCCATTGTGGCACGGCTGGGCGGTGGGCCGCATTTCTATCGTGATGGAGGCCCAAGGCGGATCCTTTGGCCATCGATTTCCAGGGTCGTCTTGGAATAGGTCAGTTTTTCGATGATCTTTCCGTCCTGAAAGCGGATTACATCCACGCCGCGCCTTTTTTCAGGTCTCCCCTCGCACCCTTTTTCGAGGGAGGGCCACTCGAAAGTCCAGCGGTACAGAACCTTCTGGGCGGTTTCGTCTACGAAGAGATCTTCAGTGGTGAATCGAAACCCCCCATGGGCAGCGAACCATGGGGCCCAGGCGTCGTAAAGCGCTTTTTTCCCGCTGACCCTTGCGCCATGCCAGTGCTCGAAAAGGACATTGTCATGGAAGGGTTTTATTACGCCATCGATGTCGTGATCGTTCCACTTGATTTCCCAGTCCGTCATGGTTTTTACAATTTCGTCTCTGGAGAGTTTCATCGACCTTTCCTTTCCCTGGAAAAAGGGTTACCAATAATGCCTTTGCTCGGGTGCAAGACGAACCGACCCGGAAAAACGAAATTGTCCACATCAGGAGGAAGCCCCATGCCCGAATCCAGTCAAACCCGCCATATTTTGATTGCTGCTCAGTGCAACGATCATTCCGCCAGATTGGCCGGAATACCTTGCCCCCGCTTTTTCACGGACCCACTCGCCTTTGCGCGAACCCAGTTGCTCGTCAGCGAATACTACGGATTCGACGCCCCGAACAACACCTGGGATGTCTACAATATCGAGGCCGAAGCCATGGGCCAGAAAATTCTTTTCCCCGAGGAGGGGATACCCGATGTCGTGCGGACCGACCCGCTGATCAAGGAACCTTCGGACCTCGAGCGCATCCGGATACCCGATCCTTTTCGATCGGGCCGAATGCCATGGGTGCATCAGGTGAACAAACATTACATAAAGATGACCGGAAAGCCAGCAAAGATTTACTTTTGCGCGCCCTTCAGCCTTGCGGTCAATGTGAGAGGTTACGAAAATTTCGCCATGGACATGCTCACCGATCCTGATTTTGCCCATAGGCTTCTCGAATTTCTCTGCGACCGGGTCATCGCCCCTTTCATCGGAGCCATGAGAAGCGAATCGGGCAACCTCGGCCTGCTTGCCGACGGAAGCGATGCCTGGGCCTCCCCGCCGTTGATCACCCTGGACATGATGGACGAATTCGTGATCCCTTACACGGAACGTCTGCGAAAAACCGTTGGGGGGAAACTGGTCACCCGGGGTAACTGGGGAGATGCAAAATCCCGGGATCCGGAACGGTTCATGAGTCAAAAACTCAAAGCCTCTCCGGGGTTTCTAAGTGTTCTCGATCCGGATTTGCATAAACTGGGCCCTGAACGAATCAAGCGGTTTGCCCAGAGTCAAAACGCCCATATCACCGCCGGGGTGGACGCCGTTTTGCTGAGAAACGGGCCGCCCGAAACCATCATCGACAGGATCCGGCACTACATCAATGCCATGGGAAGAGATGGACGCTGCGCCATCTTTCTGAACCATATCCCCGGCGACACACCTCCCCTTCACATCCATACGGCTGTTGCAGCCTGCAAGACTCTGGGCCGCCTCCCCATCCCGGAGGATTTGAGCACCCGGAAGGTAATCATTCCCGAACGCGAAACCTTCGCTGAATTTCTCCGCCTCAAAATACACCAATAATTTATGGAGGAAACCATGCCCTTCGTGAATATCAAGATCACCCGGGAAGGTGCGACAAAGGAACAGAAGGAGAAGCTCATCCGGGGGGCCACACAACTCCTCGTGGACGTTCTGGGGAAGAACCCCGTCACCACTGTCGTCGTCATCGAAGAGGTCGACACGGACAACTGGGGGGTAGGGGGAGAGTCGGTCACGACCCGGCGGAATCGCAGCTGAAGGAACCCGCATGACGCAGGCGCTTACAACACGCCCCATCCCCGTCCTGATCCGCCAGATCGCCGTACCGGCTCTGCCTCAAGGTTCGGCAAACCTCGCTCATGTCCGGCTGCAGCCTGGGAAGCCTCCGCCCGCGCTTTGCCCCTTACGGGGAGATCGCCCGGCATGGCGTCCCCTCCGCGGCCAACCTGTTCACCATCGGCCTCGGGATCTTCGTGATCACCTATTTCGTGAGCGGCTTCGGGAAGGAGACGGTCGCCGCCTACGGGGCCGCCATGCGGATTGAGCAGATCATGCTTCTGCCTACCATCGGCCTGAGCACCGCCACGCTCGCGATCGTGGCCCAGAACAGCGGGGCGCGGCTCTTCGCCCGGATGGCCGAGGCGGTCCGCATGGCGCTCTCCTAGGGGGGCATGATCACGATCTTCGGAACCGCCGCGGTCTTTCTCTTAGCCGGACCGCTCATGGCGGTCTTCACTGCCGATCCCGTCGTCATCGCCGTGGGCCGGTCCTACCTGAAGATTTCCGCATTCATCCTTTGTGCATATGTAATATTATCGGTCGACGTGGCCGCCCTGCAGGGCATTCGCAAACCGATGTTCGCCCTCTGGATCGGCCTCTGGCGGCAGATCGTCGTCCCGGCGGCGGTGTTCTGGCTTCTCACGCGCCTGCTCGGCGTCGGGCTTACGGGCATCTGGTGGGGGATCTTCGTGATTAGCTGGTCGGCGGCGGCGGTCGTCTGGCTCTACGCCCGG
>Ga0154454_1115_pt1 | contig 14287 bp, 17 predicted proteins | sample RifGroC2_FD_105647 | JGI IMG/M metagenome (GOLD analysis project Ga0154454, IMG submission 105647) | Syntrophobacterales bacterium GWC2_56_13 | reverse complement strand
CCCCCCTGCCAAGAGCGAAAGGTTGAACTCCCGGCCGTCGATGAAGACCTCGGCCAAGCATTCCCCGCCCAGCGATGAACGGCGCTTCTCCATCTCCACAAGGATCTTCTCCCGGTCCGCATCGGCGATGACCGAATCCTCGTCGAGGCCGATGGAGGCGTGCTCCCAGACCGATTTGACGAGCCAGGGTCCGGCGACCTGCAGATTCTCATGCATTTCTGAGGCGGTAAACCAGGGCGGTGTGGGGAGGCCGGCGGCGCCAAGCCATTTCTTGGCGAGGATCTTGTTCGAGGTCAGCATCATCGCCTCCGTGCCCGCGCCGGTGTAGGAAATTTTCAGGGCGTCCAAAAGGGCGGGGACGATGTGGATCAAACCGCCCTTTCCCGAGAGCGACTCCACGAGATTGAAGGCAATCACGGGGCGGAGGGCGGCGAGCGTCCGTGCGGTCTCTTCGAGATTCAGAGAAACGGGTACGGCAACCGGTTCATGGCCCAGGGCGGCGAGGCCCTGCGAGACGAAATCGACCTGTACGAGGACATCCTTCTCGTCCCGATTCGCATCTTCAGCCACTTCCCCGTGGAGGACGGCGATTTTCATGAGGCGCTCCGGATGCGTTTCAGTGCGGAGCGCATGATCCCGGCGATCAGCTCGCGGTAGGGCATCCCCGCGAGCTCGCAGAGGATCGGGAGGTCCGAGTGGTCGGGGCGGAGTCCCGCCAAGGGGTTCGCCTCCAGGAATTGGGGAATTCCGTCCACGTCGGCGCGCAGGTCGATCCTCCCCCCGTCGCGGCAGCCGAGACCCCGCCAGGCGGCAAGCGCCGTTTTTTTGGCCAGCCGCGCCATCCCGTCCGCGGCGAGGCGGTATTCGATCCGGCCGTGCCAATCCTCCTTATTGATATAAGAATAGACCTCCCGCTCGGCCTTTTCGGTGAGGTGGACCTCCATCACCGCCGGCGCGAACGCCTCCGCGCCGGTCCCGATGATCCCGACGGTGAACTCCCGTCCGGGAAGGAAGGTCTCGATGAGAACGGGCTGGCGGAAGGTGTCAAGAAGCAAAAGGCAGACGCGCTCCAACTCCGTCCGGTCGGCGATCTTCGAGGCGGCGGTCACCCCCTTCCCCGTCCCCTCCGCGACCGGTTTGGCGAAGAGCGGAAAGGGCAGCGCCACCCCGGCGATCTCCTCCGCGGATTCGACGACGGCGAAAGCGGGCGTCGGTATCCCGAGGTCGCGGATCACCCGCTTCGTCATCCCCTTGTGGAGGGTGAGTGCAAGCGCCAGCGGGTCGGAAAATGTATAGGGAATGTCGTAGGCGTCCAGGAGCGCCGGGACCTGCGCTTCGCGGCCGAACCCCCGGAGCCCCTCGGCGATATTGAAGACGACGTTCCACCTCTCGCCCGCGACCAGTCGCTTCGCCAGCGCCCGGATGTGGCCGATCCGGTCCGTCTCGCAACCCAGCTCGCGCAGGGCGCCATCGATCGCCGCGATCGTCGTCGGGTGGTCGAACTCCGCCGTCTCTTCCTCTCCGTACCCCTCGGCCAGGTAATCATCCCTCAGGTCGTATGTCATGCCGATTTTCAATGGATGACGCCTTCCGCCGGGGGGCAGTCCGGATAATGGTAGATCTTACCCTCGTAGTTGCGCAGGAGGAGATCGCCGTTCTCCTGTCCCATGACGTACTCGGGCAGGAGCGGGATCTTGCCGCCGCCGCCGGGGGCGTCGATGACGTAGGTCGGCACCGCGTAGCCGGTGGTGAATCCCCTCAGGCCCCGGATGATCTCCAGCCCTTTGGCGACCGGGGTCCGGAAATGGGAGGAGCCGGGGATCGGGTCGCACTGGTAGAGGTAGTAGGGCTTGACCCGGATCTTCAGCAGGCCGTGGACGAGGCGCCTCATCGTCTCCACGTCGTCGTTGATTCCGGAAAGAAGCACCGTCTGGCTTCCGAGCGGGATCCCTGCGTCGGCCATGCGCATGCAGGCCCGGGCTGTCTCCGGGGTCAGCTCGTCCGGATGGGCCGCATGGATGCTGATCCAGAGGGGGTGGTATCGCTTGAGCATCTTCACCAGGGCGGGTGTGATCCTCTGCGGGAGGACGACCGGCGCCTTGGTGCCGATCCGGATGAGTTCCAGGTGGGGAATCCGCCGCAGGCGCGCGAGCAGCCATTCCAGCTGTTCGTCGGCCAGGGTCAGCGGATCGCCGCCGGAGAGGAGGACGTCCCTGATCTCCGGGTGCGATGCGATGTACGCGATGCCCCTTTCCCACTGCTCGGCGCTCTGGCAGTGGTTGCCGCGGTGGCCGACCATCCGCGAGCGGGTGCAGTAGCGGCAGTAGGTCGAGCAGATCCCCGTCACCAGAAACAGAACGCGGTCCGGGTAGCGGTGGACGATCCCGGGAACCGGGCTGTCCTCATCCTCGTGGAGCGGGTCGTCCGCCTCGCCGCTGCTGCGGAAATGCTCATGCACGGTGGGAACGACCGTCCGGCGCAGGGCCTGCCGCGGGTTCCACGGGTCGAGGAGGCTCGCGTAGTAGGGGGTGATCGACAGCGGCAGAGAGCCGGCCTGGCCGCTCATCGCGTGGCGTTCATCCTCCGACAGACGGATCATCCTGCCCAGGGTCTCCAAATCGCAGATGCGGTTGCGGAGCTGCCAATGCCAGTCCTGCCATTCCTTGGGGGTGGTGTGCGGGAAAAAACGCTTCCGGAAGGCCCGCGCCCGGCTGTTGATTAAAGCGGCCAACCTGGGAACCGGCCCGGCCGGAAACACGGCGGGGGGTTGAAAGGTGTTCAGGGACGTACCAAAAAGATCGTTGTACTGTTTCAGACCGACAGAGCCGGTCAAACAACCTGGAGGTTCCGCCTCCTCAACGAAAAGAGTCTCGCTTTCCATCTTTATATGCCTCCTTCATTGTCATGCTCGGTAGAACGCCGCACCGGCGTCACTATCTTCCTAATATCTCGCCATCCCGTTGATTTTCCACGTCGCTCTACTCCTTTTGAAAAGGACTGTCAATAGATTATTTCACACTTGCCGTAAGGCCATAACGAGAGTGTTTACTTGACGATATAGCGCTTGACGGTGATGACCGTCCGGCCCTTCCCATCCTGGGCGATAGATCCGATCACTTCCACCTGCCGCTGGAGGAGGTTCAGGAGTTCCCGGCCCTTTTTGTTGCCGCCGATCCGGTATTCCTTTTCGTCGGCCGTGGCGAGCGCCGCGGCGATCACCTCATGGCGGTTGTTCCAGTCCGCCGGGATGATGATCCCTGTCAGAATCGTTGTTTGCTCCTTTTTAACAGCCATGCCGCTTTTTCCTCGAGACCCTTCTTAAGAAAGATCCGTGCCGGAATGATAACCATCAGATATCGCAAATGAATTTCCATGGGGGGCCAGTCAGGACATGAACAGTGAGTTCCGGTCATTGCAGGAAAGAGTGACGCAGACGGGAATGAGACGCCGTCTGCATGGGTCAATATATTGAAATAATGGATGAAATATGTAATCGGAACCTCGGATACCGATAAGACGGCGACAAGAACTCATGATTCCGGCTAAGGAAATTTGGTTTGTCCTTCAATTTTCTGATACAATAAAATGGAAAGGATAGCTGATGCCCGAACTACCCGAGGTCGAGACCCTCTGCCGCCAGTTGAACGCCATCCTCCCGGGCAAGGAGATCCTGAACGTCGAGATCCTCGATCCCCGCCTGGGGAAGATGGAGGCATTGGCCGGGAGGCGGGTTGCGGCGGTGACCCGCCGGGGAAAGTTCATCGAGATCGACCTGGATGGCGGCCTGAAGGCGGTGCTGCACCTCCGGATGACCGGCAGGCTCCTCTGGCAGGGTGACGGCGCATCCCTGCCCCCTTACAGCCGCCTGGTCGTCTCCTTTCCCCGGGGGAGGCTGGTCCTGATCGATCCGCGGCGTTTCGCGATTTTCTGCGTCCGGCCTGAGAAGGTCCCCGGGGCGCTCATTCAGAATCCGCTGGAAGGCCTTCCCGCGCGGCGGCTCAGGGAGATCGCCCGGACGCGGCGACTGCCGGTGAAATCCTTCCTGATGGATCAGCGGCTTATCGCCGGGATCGGCAACATCTACGCCTGCGAGATCCTCCATGAGGCGGCCGTCGATCCCCGGAGGCCGGCGGGCAGCCTGTCGCCGGCCGAATGGCGGCGGGTGGAGCGGGCGGCCGCGGTGGTCCTCCCCAGGGCCGTGGAGTGCCGGGGGACGACGGTCTCCGACTGGCGGGATCTCTTCGGCGTGAGCGGCACGAATCAGGACCATCTGGAGGTCTACTCGCGGGAAGCAGAGCCCTGCAGCCGCTGCGGCGGCAGGATCGAGCGCGCGAAGATGGGCGGGCGGGGGACCTGGTTCTGCCCGGCCTGCCAGAAATAACAGCAGGTTGCAGGCGCGGCGATGGTCTAAAACAACACGGGCCCTGCTATCCCTACATGTATGTTCTTGAAATGATTGCTTATAGAAAAATAAACAGTTGACAATAGGGATGATTGGCGTTAGTTGATAACAGTTATCTCGTTTCAACACAGGAAATCTCGGGGCCGGGTCTGCAAGAACATCCCCGGCTGTTTATGTCGCAAAACCTGTATAATCACACAAAGTGCATTCAGTGATTGCCTTCGGCGTTGTCACGCCGGTGTAATCGAGAGAGCGGAGCTGTATGCAGAAAGAGACGAATATGCCGATCACTGAAGAAACCTCTCCGGCGAGGCCGCCGATCCCTGATTATGTCCCCGGCATGACCGTCGATGAGGATGAGATCAACCTCTTGGACCTCTTCATCGTTCTTCTCAAGCACAAGGTCATGATATTCTCGGTCGTCGTTTTAGCGGGGATCGCCGCGGTTGTTATCAGCCTGCGCATGCCGGACGTTTACCGCTCGGAGGCCACCATCGCCCCCACCACCCAGGAAAAAGGGGGCGGCGCACTTTCCGCCCTGGGAGGTTTCGGCGCCATGATCGCCTCCGAGGTGGGGATCGGCGCGACCGGTTCCCTCGAGCAGTTCGACGTCGTCCTGAAGAGCCGGGATCTGACCAACTCCATCGTCCGGAAGTACGACCTGATGCCCTTTCTCTTCGAGAAGTCATGGGATGCCGAAAACAAAAAATGGAAGGAGAAGGTGAAGCCGCCCAAGTTCGAGGATGCCTACAAGGCCATCCAGGCAATGCTGAGCGTGAAACCGGACAAGAAGCAAAACGTCATGCGGATCAGCTTTGAATCGGAGGACCCCCGGATGGCCCAGACGATCCTTAATTATTACATCGTCGGCCTGAGCGAGTTCCTCCGGCGACAGACCCTGGAGGACGCGGCCGCCCAGCAGGTTCACCTCTCCCAGCAACTCGCGAAGACGACCGACCCGCTCCTCAAGAACAGGCTCTACGAGTTGATCGCCAAGCAGATCGAGAAGGAGACCCTCGCCAAGATCCAGAGGTATTACAGCTTCATCGTCATTGACCCGTCCTTCGTCCCGGAGCGGAAATTCAAGCCGAAGCGCGCGCAGATCTGCATGATCTCGATCGTAGTGGCCTTTTTCATTGCGATATTTCTTGCTTTTTTCATGGAATACGTGAAAAATCTCAAGACGCGGGAGGACCCGGAGCGCCTGGCGAACCTGCGGAAATCCATGCGCCTGCGAAATACATAGGCGAAAGGCTGTCGTGTTGAGACCCTTGGGAACTCGGGGACAGATTTGAAATCTGTCCCCAGGAATGCATTTAACGAGAGGAATTCATGAAGAAAACGATTTTGTTCCTGGGCATCATCCTGGTTTTAATCGCCACGCCCCTGTTCTCACAGGACAAGGGGGCGCAGGATATCGAAAAATACCTCCAGAGCCATCCGGAGCTGCGAAGCCGGATCCCGACGACGAAAACGCCGGCGGCCGATCCGAGAAAGCCGGCCGGGGCCGCGATGGAGGAGACTACTGCGCCGGCGACGACCGCTACCCCGGAGAGGGTTACCGTCGCCTTTCCGACCATCGAGTCCCTGATCCGGGAGAAGGGGATCCTGCCCCCCGAGGAGCTGAAGGTCTTCGGGCAGCAGCTCTTCTCCGCCGGTCCGGCGTCGTTCACCCCGCCCGCGAACATGCCCGTCACGGCGGACTATATCGTCGGCCCCGATGATACCATTGTGGTAAACGTCTGGGGGCGGCTGAATGAGACCTACACCCTGACCGTTCAGCGCAACGGCAGCGTCTATATCCCCCAGGTCGGCAGCATCCATGTCGCCGGCCTGACCTTCAAGCAGCTCGTCGAGGTCATCCGCAAGGAGGTCGAATCAGTCCTCGGCGTGACCGCCAGCGTTACGATGGGAGCGCTGCGCAGCATCACCGTGTTCGTCGTCGGGGCGGTGAAGCAGCCCGGCGCCTACACGGTCAGCGCCTTCGATACGATCCTGAACGCGCTGATCTACTCGGGCGGCCCGGAGGTGAAGTCCCTCCTCGACGAATGGTACCGGGAGAAGCTCCGGCAGGAGAACATCGATGTCCGCCAATTGATGGAGAGGTTGAAGAAGGGAACGACGACGGCTCTGACCGTGGCGCCCAAAAGCGCCGCAAAAACCGCTCAGTATTCCACGCTCATGCAGCTTCTGGCCATCCTCAAGGAGGAGCGCCAGTCGGAGGACGTGATCAAGCGGGTCCGGGAACTGGACGGGGAGCAGTTGCAGAAGGAAGTGGAGAGCCTGGAGGTTGTCGATGTGCGGAAAGAGAAGTACGCCAACCTCAAACAGCTCATCGAGAAGATCAAGATGGACAAGGAGCAGGCGGAGCAGACGAAGGATTACGAGAAGCTCGATGTCCGTCAGCTCGAAGAGGAATTGCGGAAACTGGAAATCACCGTGGAAAGTCAGGAGAGGGACTACACTCTGCGGCAGCATATCTTCGCGGAAGAGCGGTATAAAGGCGCCCAGTCGGAAAAAGAGGTTCTGCTCCCCGTGCAGTCAGGCTCCATGCGGAACATCCAGCTCAAGCGCAACGATACGGTGGTCAGCGCCTTTGACCTGTACGACCTGCTCCTTGCCGGAGACAAGTCTCGAGACCTCCGCCTCCAGCAGGGGGATGTCATCTTCGTCCCCAAACCGGAGGCCACCGTAGCCATCTACGGCGATGTGAAAGTCCCTGCCGTTTATGAACTGAAAAAGGACACCTCCCTGTTGAAGGCCCTGGAGCTGGCAGGAGGCCTTAAAACATCCGCCTACGGCGGGCAGATCCAAGTCCAGCGTTATGCCAATAACCAGGAGCGGGTCGTTCTGGATACCTCCCTGGATGCCATGAAGGCCCGCAAGGACCCGTTTATCCTCCAGGACGGCGACCGGGTCCGCGTCTTCCCCGTGGTCGACGAGGATGTGAACGCCGTCTATCTCTTCGGCAACGTCAAGCGGCCGGGGAAGTACCAGTTCCAAACGGGTCTGCGCATCTCAGAGGTGGTCACAGAGAGAGACCTGCAGCCGGAGACGGATCTTTCCTACGCCTTCGTCAAGCGGTTTAAAAAACCGGAGATGACGCCGGCGATCGTCTCCTTCAAGCTGGGCGAGGCGATCCTTAAGAAAACGCCGGCCGAGGACCTGGCGCTTCAGCCCTCCGACGAGATCTACATCTTCCGACAGTGGGACTTCCAGACCAAGCCGGACATCGCCGTGAGCGGCGAGGTCCGCAATCCCGGGAAATACCCGCTCCAGAAGAACATGCGCGTCAAAGACGCCCTCTTCATGGCCGGAGGACCGAACTTCAACGCCTACCTGAACCTCGCCCACATCTTCCGGACCGACCCGAAGACCCGGGAAGCGACCATGCTGACCGTGGATCTCTCTCAGGCCTTGGCCGAGCGAGACCGGGACAACATCGTCCTGCAGAACAAGGATCGCCTCGTGGTTCATCACATCCAGGAGTACAGGCCGGAAAAGTTAGTGACCATCGAGGGCGAGGTTCGCCATCCGGGGCAGTACCAGCTGACGGAGGGGATGACCATCCGGGACCTCGTTTTTGCAGCCGGAAACATCAAGGAGGAGGCCTACCTCGATGACGCCGAATTGACGTCCATGATCACGGATAACGGCCGCGGTGTGAAGTACGAGCAGAAGAACCTGAACTTGAGGGGGGCCTTCGCCGGCGACGCCGGCCAGAATGTGCGCCTCCAGTCTTACGACCGTCTGTTCGTGAAGCGCATTCCCGACTGGCGGACGGAACGGTTCGTGACCGTCCGGGGCGAGGTCAAGTTCCCCGGCCGGTACATCGTCAAAAAGGGAGAACGCCTTTCCTCGCTCCTCGAGCGGGTGGGCGGCTATAAGGATACGGCCTACCTGCGCGGCGCTTTCTTCGCGCGGGAGCGGGTTCGGGAACTCCAGCAGAAGGGTCTCCAGGATATGGCGGAACGTATGGAGCGGGAACTCCTCTCCGATACCGGGATTTCCACTGCTCTTTCCGCGGAAGAGGTAGCGGCAAAGAAAATCGTGCTGGAACAGAAACAGAAATTCGTCGAATCCCTGCAGAAACTCAAAGCCACCGGCCGGATGACGATCCACCTTGCCCATCTCCGACTGCTCAAAGGAAGCGAGTATGACATCGAGTTGGAGGATGGGGACACCCTCTTAATCCCCCAGAAGAACAGCGTCGTCAATGTGGCCGGGGCCGTCATGTCGCAGGGGAGCTACATCTATTCGGAGAAGATGACCTACCAGGACTACATCAGCCGGACGGGGGGCTACTCCCGCAACGCCGATACGGACAACATCTTCGTAATGAAGGTGGACGGTTCGGCCCGGAAGCTGGCGCGCGGGCTTTTAGACTGGAGTCCTTCCCGGAATCGCTGGGAGCTGGCCAACTACGGCGAAGAGACCCAGCCCATCGAACCGGGCGACACGATCGTCGTGCCGGATAAGGTGGAGCGCATTGCCTGGCTCCGGGAGTTCCGCGACATCACGCAGATCCTGATGAACGCAGCAGTCGCCGCCGGCGTGGTCATGGCGCTCTATTGAGAGAAGGCGCCATGACGGGCCTCGTGAAAAATTTCAAAAAAATTTCTTGACATAGGTAAAAAGGCGTTATAGAAAGAAATTGTTGATTTTTGGCCTATGGCCATAGAGATGGTTGTTCGGAGACAAAATCATCTACATCTTTGCGCGGAAATTGAGACCAGACGGTCTCTTTGAGAGGACTTTTTTTCGGGATTATCAATAAACGCAGTTGCGCAGCACAAATAGACAAGGAGGTTCATTATGAGAAGGTTCAGGAAATGCGTGTTTGGTTTAGCGGTCATGTTTGTTCTGGCGCTTGCGATTCCCTTTCAGGCAATAGCGGCGGCGCCCGCGGGAGCAGGCGCCGCGGGAGCAGGCGCCGCAGCCGGCGCCGGCGCCGCAGCCGGGATCACGGCCGGTACGATCGCTGTCGGTGTTGTCGTGGCAGCCGTAGCCGTGGCTGCTGTCACTGCGGCCACAGGAAGCACAACGGAGACAACTACCGTACACCATACTACCGCAGGTCATTAATCGAATTGTACGGCAGGTTGAAAAAACATTCGGCCTGTGTTCGAGCTTTTCTGTGCCCCTTGACTGTGAATTGTCTTACGGCGTATTAGAGCACGCCGGTTACAAAGAAAAACCCCTGTCATGGTTTGACGAACAGGCCATGGCAGGGGTAGTGCTTTTGGACAGATGTCGTCCCATCTCCCCCCGGGCGTTCACTCTTGACCCTGTCGAAGGGGTCTAAGCGACAGCACCCATTATCGTCTTGCTCGTGAAGCGAAGCCATTCCTTTAAAATCTTTTTACCGGCCATCGCCCTCTTCTTTTGCCTGGCGGTTCCCGCAGTGCTGCGGGCCGCGGATACAGGCGCCGATATCGACGACATCCTCACCGCGGCGGAATCCGCCTTTCAGAACATGGCGACAAGGGATTACGCCACCCTCTGGGGCGGGCTGACCGCCGAGACCCGGCGAAACGTCGTCAAGAGCGTCGGGAAGGCCCTCGGCAAGGCCGGCCGCGACGATACCGAAGAGCAGATCCGGACGGACTTCGAAAAAGGGGGCGAGATCGCCCGGGAATACTGGGGGGCCTACCTCTCCCAGTTCGACCCGACGATGGTCCTAAAAGAGAGCAGATGGACCATGGGCGAGATCAAAAAGGACCGGGCCGAGATTGCCATCCGCTACAAGAAATCCGAGCATGACGCGATCCTCAAGATGTTCCGCGAGGGGGGCGCCTGGAAAGTCGGCCTCGACGAAACCTTCTCCACCCGCCAGGAAAAATAGGACAGATACCTATTTCCCCGCACCTGACCCCTAAAAAACCCCTATGGCACGGCCGCTGCGCATTGAATTTGCTACAACCGTGAGCCACGTGATCAAGCGCCATGACGCAAAACGCTAAATTTAAAGACCTGACCCCCAAAATTTACTGGGATGCGGATGTGGAGCCGGAGCAGATCCGCCGCTTGCTCCACGGCGAGATCGACCGGGTGGGCCACATCGACCGGATCAACCTGTATCGCCGGCTGCTGATGACTTACGACTGGTACACCCTGCTGAATCTCATCCCTCCGGACCGTCTCCGGGAGGCGCTCGGCGAGCCCGTGCTGAAAGGAATCCACCCCGCAAGCCTCAGGGACCGCTACCTCTATGCCCGAAACGTTCTATTCGACTAAGATCTACCCCTTCATGGACAGGGTCCTGGCGCTGATTAGGCAGGCGAATACCGCGTTCTATCTTACGGGTGGGACGGCGCTCGGCCGTCATTACCTCCATCACCGCTATTCGGACGACCTCGATCTTTTCGTCAATCAGGCGGTCGATTTCCGGGATCAGGTCAAAAAGGCCCTGGAGGCCCTGCGCCGGGGCTTGATTGAATTCGAGACCGGAACCGCCGCGGACGACTTCGTCCGGATCCTGGCTCGTGATGGCGACATGCCCCTCAAGATCGATTTCATCAACGACGTGGCGTTTCACTACGGCGATTTTCAGGAAGCGGAATTTTATCACCGCATCGACCACTGGCGGAACATCCTGTCTAACAAGCTGTGCGCCCTCTCCCGACGGGAACCGAAGGACATGGCCGATATCCTCTCCATCGCTTGCCGGTTTTCCTTTACCTGGCCGGAGATCTTCGGCGAAGCTCGGCAGAAGGATCTCTGGGTCGAGCCCTTGGAAATTTCCAAGATCATTCAGGAGTTTCCTGTCGAGCTCATGGATGTGATAAAATGGGCGGAACCTGTTGATCCGGGAGCCTGTGCCGCCGCCCTGAAAACATTGCATCTCGATATTTTTCATGGACGGAACAATTCGCTTTGTGAAAAAGGTATGCGCCATCCCCATGCAAAACGCTAAATTTAAAGACCTGACCCCGGGATTTATTAAGGAGGTAATAAACGTATGCCACGAATAACACTCAGGGAAACGATTACAAAAAAAATCGAAATCCCTATGGAAACGCTGTATGAGCTTATTGAAAATCTTACACTGAAGGAGCGTGAGCAACTCCTGGAGCGAGTCAGTGCGAAAAAAGTTCAATTGAAACCTTTCAAGAAGGCCAAGATTGAAGCGATTCTTGCCGATTTTGCGGCAACCGGTTTATATGAAGACGACTTCATGAAAGATCTGGAAGAAGGATTAAAGAAATCATCTGTTTATAGATAGGAAGCTATGCCAGTCATTATCGATCTCAGGGCGGATATTCAGATATACCTTCGGACCCATGGACTTTTGAGGAAGTGGAAAAAGGCCAAGGCGCTTTTTGAAAAAAATCCTTCGCATCCATCGCTGAATACGGAACTATTGGAGCCAAGGCATCGTCTCATCTATTCTTTCAGACTTGACGGCAAGCATAGGGCGATTTTTAATGGAAGGTAGCCATCCGTTACGGCTGTGCACATGGGTATTCCCATGTTGATCGGTATGATATAATGGGAAAACAAACGAAAAGGCCACTGAACCTTCAATTTGAAAGTGCTTTGACATACGGTGATTGGGATATCAACGAAAATTGGCAGCATTACAAAGATGCATTTTTGAAAGGAAGAGAAGATGAGTGATTACAATAAATTCACAGCGATGTTGGCAAGCGAATTTCATCGTTACCTAATGGAAGACGAAGAAAGGGCACCCATGCTGCCGGAGAATGTCCTTCTCATCTTTCAGGTTGATGGCGAGGAGGATTTCAACCGCTGGCATAAGGAAATCACCCTTCGTAACAGGGAGGCCGGTCAATCAGTTGCCTATGTGCATTTAAAGAAATGGCGTTTGCATTCGGTCATTGAAGACATGACCCTGATTGGTGCGACAGCGTGAGATAGTGCAGACCCCCCGAAAAACGCTAAAACGCAAGACCTGACCCCCGCCTTGATCCACCATCAAAAAAATAGAAAACCTCGTTGATCCTGATAAAACAGGGTGATAGAGTTTTTGTGCAAGCAAAAACCATCATCAACGAGGTGAAACGAGTATGTCACAAGGGGTTCTGGGATTCAAGTACGAAGAAGAGAGACATGATACAGGGATGACGGGGCTGGCGAGACTGCCAGTATACTTGGATTTGCTGCATGCGACGGGCTTATCGGAGCTGATCGGGCGTCATCTTCAGGTGAAGCAACGGGGTTGGACGGATGCGCAGAGGTATTATCCCTGATGTTGTTGAACATAGCGGGTGGGGACTGCGTGGAGGATTTGGGGAAGGTTCAGAAGGATGATGGGTTTTGTAGGATCCTACGCCGAGTGGAGCAGCAGGGGATGAAACGGCGGGAACGACAGGCAGGCAGCTGCCATCGGGGGATTTTGGGGAGAATGCCGCTTGGTGGTGGATCATGATTTTAGCGATGAACTTCAACACGATCATGAAGCGTCTGGTCTTGGGAGGTTCCTGGGCATCCCGGCGGATGAAGGCGATTCGATTTTCGTTCATCAACATTCCGGGCAGGATTGTTGAGAGATCCCGTGAACTGATCGTCCGGTTGGTGAAGGGCCATCCCGCCCTTGAGCTTTACTTGGAGGCCAGGCGCCGGATTATGGCGATGATGCCGGTTTATGGGTGATAACGATAGGGAATCATTTAGATTGAGTGGAGTTAGCGGTGGATTTTTGGGGCATAATTTTCCAACCGGTCGCGGAAGTGTGTTCCGAGACGGACACGTCACAAAGAGTTTTGGCAAACTTTGGAAAACATGAGGTCGTCATGGCATTCTTAAGCGGATAACCGGCCCAGGAACGAACAGAATGAGTCCCAAATGTACCAAAACCCGTCCATCCAAAAGTTGGTGGTGGATTACGGCCCAACCCCCCCCCAAACTCGGTCTTGACTTTCGATAGCAATGTGATAAACCTACCTGCCATGTTCATAGAGTGAACGCAGTGAGGCAAGGGATGTCCGTTCAAACCTCCGATCATCTCGAAAAAGAAGAGGCGCTCCACATCTTCCGGGAGATCAACAGATCACCCGAGATGACCCAGCGTGAGCTCTCCTCCCGGCTGGGGATCAGCCTCGGCAAGGTGAACTTCATCATCAACGCCCTGATCCGGAAGGGCTTTGTCAAGGTGGAGAACTTCAAGAAATCCAGCAATAAAATATCTTATCTGTATTGTCTGACTCCCCGGGGCATCGAGGAGAAGAGCCGGATGACCTACCACTTTCTCAGAAGGAAGATGAGGGAATACGAACAATTGGAACTGGAGATCCGGCGGTTGCGGGAAGAGGTGCGGCGGGAAGAGGCGCAAACGAACGGCGTCCCTTCCGAGAACGCGGGGCCAAAGCGGTAACGTATTGTAACGGTAAAGTGAATTGAACAACTCGACGGCGAGAACGTCCAGGCTGGAACTCTTAATGTAATCCAGGGGGCGGAGCTGTATCAGCAAAATGCAAGACCTGACCCCAAACATGACCGATTTTCTCGAAAACGAGAAAAAGGTTAAGGTTGCCTATCTTTTCGGAGTCGTGAACCGAGGCCGGCGTCAGATCCGTGGAGAGGATAAACCCATGATTCGTATCCACGGAGGAGTGCTCCTTCAAACCATAATGAGAAGTGTTGTTCTTGACCGTCCAGTCCGAATCCAGATCCCTTGAGAACTTAAGAAGATTCCCGTTCTTGTCCAACTTCCCCTCCGGGGTCTCTCTCTTCTCCCGTTGCTTTTTGATCTCCTCGTTGCTGATGGGATGGCTGGCGGATTGCACCAGGCGGGCGTCCACGGCCACACCCTCATTGATGACAAACCCCCTCTGGGAGAACTGCTGAAGAACGACACTGTTGATCCGGTTCATCGCCTCTTTGGACAGACGCCCCCGGAAACGGGAAAAAGTAGAATGGTCG